>Ga0157364_1006526_pt1 | contig 12000 bp, 4 predicted proteins | sample AttsexASBM2_FD_111476 | JGI IMG/M metagenome (GOLD analysis project Ga0157364, IMG submission 111476) | Fungus gardens microbial communities from leaf cutter ant in Ribeirão Preto, State of São Paulo, Brazil - Atta sexdens ASBM2 | ecosystem: Host-associated > Fungi > Mycelium > Unclassified ...
GAAAACAAGATCGTTTATGTTAAATGTATTACTTTAAATACGAAGTGCCATTACGATCTGAAGATGTTGAACTATTATATATATTATATATAAATGAATTAATTTCAGAAATATTAAGTGTGGGAAAAAATTCGTGGCGTTTTTCCCATTAAATGTAATTGTAATGTAACGCCACGAACTTTTTCCCACACCTAATAATAATTACATGCCGATATGGTTGTCGGATTTTCAACGCAATCAATCTGAAGTAATAATAATCTCCTCGAGTTTCCCAAAATTTTTTTTTTTGGTAATACTATAACAAATCAACGGTCTTATTTTTTATCTTATTAGGTATTTTCTTATCACATTACAATTAATCATAACCATTCTATAAGTGATCATGTTGAACTGGAACATTTGAACTGATTAATTAACACATAAATGCATAGACTTCTAACTAGACTGCTAACTTAATATAATAGAAAGAGATGAACCTGATCGTAAGCTGTTTCAATTCACATATGCATATGTATGCATCCTGTTTGAGAATATCGCGTGAATTTATGTGAAAACACTAACGTTATCTGTGTGATTTATACATGAAAGAGTGAGTGAATACAAATATGGCGCTGTCTTCAAATATGGAGGCGAAATTGGCAGTCTATTTACAGAAGTCTGTGATTAGATACTACAAAAGTTATCAAAATTTGGTGAAAAATATAACAAAATTGTAACGACTCGTTTTTTAGTAGATTACTTCTTAAAATCAATAACGAGTAAAGCGCGTAACAAGTTACTTTTTAGAAAAAAAGAACAGTAATAGTAATGAATTATTTTTATATATTATAATTTTTCCAATCCTGATAATGTTAAAAATCACTGCATATTTTTATGCCAAATCGTATAATTACTTTAAAAAAGCTTTTAAATTGAGTGCAACAGAAGTATTCAATAATCTCTTTTTTATCTCTCTGTCACATAAAAATGCGAATGTGAATGGCACATTGCGGCTAGCAATATATTTATCGCGAAGCTATAGAAGCGTCAAGGCGAAAAGTAATCGAGACGAGAATAAAAGGGGGCCTCAGGTTACTCATGTTCATTCATAAGCCGGGTCAAGGGTAAAGTCTGCTGCGTTATCAGTTCTCATGGGAAGTGGAGAAAATGTTCACAACATCGTAAACTATCTGCAAAATGGTTTTCTCGAGATGTAAAAATAATTTAACAATCGCGTGAAAAACGATTAAAAATGCGAGTCTTAATCTTTGCGGGGTCTAAGCTACCATATTATACGATTGTCCACATCTACAAGAGTCCTTGAGCCCGTTTCTGTTTTCCTGGCCTCAAATGAGCTAGCAACATGAAATACACCCTTACACTTTAGAAAATGTCTAGTTAAGTGAAAAATGGAAATTGCATGAACATGTCTCTGATTCACGTACACTACTTTCAGTCCAATGTATTTCAAAATAAAAACAAAAAACTAGCATTAAATAATTAATAATAAGGAGGAAAAAACCAGTCATTAAATAAAATTTGAGAAAAAAAAACCAGAAGAAAATTAAAGAGATTCCTACTATTTTTCATCTGTAAAGTCCGAAAATTTTTATGTGAAAAATTAAAATAATACAGTATTAATTTTCTGTCATTTGTGATCTTTTTCTCTTTAATTCTGTCTTGCTAAAAAAAGAGAAAGATTTAGGCTGATGAAAATTTAATGGATGGTGTGAAAAAATTTATCAAGCACTTAAAAAGATTGAGAATAATTCTGATATTTCGCGTACAATTATAAATGTTATATACTCCACTTTTATTTCTAAATCACAGATCGATTTATTATTCTCGAAACATAGTTTTGTTGTCCAAACTCTAGAAATATAACTACATTATTAAATTAATAATTATTTTAATATAATAAGCATCTCACAAATTTACAAGAAATTGATTTAATTGATTTTTCGTAATAAAAATTCCTCCTTATTTATTATAGTTTTTAGATTAAACTCTAAACGTATTAATATTTTTCTATTAATTAAATTTTCCTTTAAATGTTCGCATTGCAAAAGATTTTAGAATATTAAGGTACTTATACGCGCAATTGATTAGAGGGAAAACAAATTATGTCTCTCGTTATCCGTCAAGAACATCAGATTAGTTAAAACGTGCATGCATAATGCGAAGCTTTGACGTAAGCGCGGGAAAGTGGACCGGCTAAAAGCGCGTGTATGCACTTTAATCGTTCTACGTCGCTGCAAATGAATATAACTTATAATATCCATGCATATTATGTCAAGCATGTCAACATCATGCGTTGAAGAAACTTAGCTTTATGATAAACATATGCGTGAAAATCTAATTTATCTCTCGTTAATCGCAATAATGAATACAGAAGTGGTACTGTAATAATATGAATAATGTAACAAACACGAGGTCCAGAATTCTGAGCAAAACCTCATTTATTTTTACTGAATTTTCTTACCATTTATTTTTACCATTTATTTTCATTATTCCAAAATACATCGACAAAATCGTAATCAGTAAATCGCATTAATTAAACTGTATTTCTAGCGTGACAACACATTTTTTCTTATAACAATCTCTTTTCTTAATTTAGAACAATTTTATCGAACTTTCAGTCAATTTAAACGTTTTAATATTTTTCTATCAATTGCAAATTTTTCGTATAAATTTCTTTCTTATCTGATTATGTTGCAGTGGAAAAGATTGTGGAATATTAAGTAACAAAAAACATCGCGTTTTCATGTAGCATGCAAGCTATCGAGCCAAAAATAAAATTACTTTGAAATAATTTCCAACATGTGTCAATTTCAAGCACATAATTCTGCTGTCGTTTCCGGTTTACGGTTGTAGCTGCACGAATAATTCCGAGTGTGCCACTCCAATCGCGAACGGCATGCGCTTAACGGTCACGCAATTGCAATTAGTCTACCGTTTCGAAGTTAGGACTTGTCGAAATGTTTTAATGTATGTATCATAGGAACGATTAATTTGATGGTATCACCTGTAGAGTCGCCAAAGTATTCGTGAGAGGAGCATTCATCGGTAAACCAATTTCGCATTCCTGTTGTTGAACGAAATAGCAATAACTGGGGCGCATGTCTATTAGCGATGCTATTCCACGCTTTAATTAATCTGCATAGCGCAATAATACTCCTCGCTGGACCAGTCAGACCAGTTATTGGCATGCTCTTATTTTTATCGATTTAATACGACGAATACCATTATTGAAGATTAAATTCATTCGGCTAAAACGCTGGGGACGAAATGCATGTGGCTGACCGAGTCTCACGACGATTTTTACTTTATACAAGATATATTGCAAGTATTTATTGTTATTAACAGCTTTCTAAATTTGTCAAAATTTAAAATAACGAATTTTAAATCATGTTACGTTAAAATAGAATTATAAGAAATACTTATAAAGTTATAATCTTTACAATTATAAGAATAATTAATCAAAAATCGTAATTTTGGTCTTCTATTTAATATAATTTTTTTGGAATATTATCATAAAAATTATTAAAATTAAAACTTATCAAGAAAAATAATTAATAAATTATCAAGAAAATGTTTATTATTATTAATAACTCAGTTAAAAGGCAAAATTAAAAGAACAAATGAGTATATTTTAGTTTACTTGTTTAATTAATAAAAGTCCATCATTTGTTTTTAATATAACATACTATTGAATAATTATCAATGGAATGTTGTACCATTCTTTTAGTCAAAATATCTCTCAATTGCTTATATAAATATTATCTTCTGTTCAAAACTTCAACATCTTGCAATTGCTTGATATCATTTGTAGTTTTGAAGAGCAGAATAAGAAACCTACTTTATTAACGTTTCCTTCTCTAACGTCTTTTAAACAATTAGAAAATGTCCTGTTAGGACAATATAATAATGCACTGTAACAGTTGCTATATTATTTAAGAACGTATGCCTTTATTTCAATAATAGAATCTGTATTAAAGACAAATGATAGATCACTTCTTTTAATAAAACAAGCAGATAGTATATTTTTCAAACGTCTACATTATTTTATTTATCTCCTGTATACATGTGAATTTCCTACAATTTCGCAATTTTATCGTTGCGATGATACAATATTCTACATTTACCTTCGTTTCCTATTTACATCTCGACAATAGAATAATAAATGCGTCATTACATCGCTCCTAACTTGTGCGCTCTTACATAAATCCCAGATCTGTCAATTTCGCGAGAGAGAGAGAGAGAGAGAGAGAGAGAAAGAGAGAGAGAGAGAGAGAGAGAGAAAGAGAAATTGCTATGGCGCCAAAAGGGTTAAACGGCGCGTTTCATCGAGTCAAGCAACTTGGAAATTGAGCAAGGGCGAAACTCTCCTCTTAATTGTTTCGATTAAGTCGATATGGATTTTCCCGTATTTCGAAAGCTATTATAAGCATTCCACGTTTCCCGAAACCTTCAGTTTCATGCTTGTAATTTTGCCACAGAGAGAGAATTTCCTCGCTATATGTATTTGCATGAATTCTCACAGTAATATTTGCCGTGTCCAGTCTTCTTTGTTTACCGCCACGTCTGTATTCTCCCTGGAAATTCCGGAACGCTCGTAAAAACGATAGCTGACTAGTACGATCATATTTTTCAAAACTTTCTTTCGGGAAGTTATATAGACACATGGAGCAATATTTTCGGATTTGTAGTGATACTAATATATTTCTCTTCTAAAATTATGTGATCGAATCTAACGATATTTGCATTTTTCTTTTGAAAACTGTATAATAAGCAATATATTCATATAATTTAATAATATAATTTCATAATATGCAAACTGCGAAATTAATAAAGATGTTTAAAGCATAAAAACAAACACAGGCTTCAATTAACTTTCGCATTTATTTTTACAAGTATTGTGTGTCTTTTCCATGCATATCTCCTACAATTCATTACGAACTTTTCCTCACAAACAAGTTCCAATTTCGAGCTTTAACATTTTTATTCCTTCTTCATTTTATTAAAAAAAAAAACAAAAAAAAACAAATCAAATTAAATATCATCATATTTTCACACAAATTTTCATATTCATACATTTTTTGCTCGCTGTAATTCTTGCAAGTTATTTTTATATCTCATCGTGCACTTGCTCTTAAAGATATCGTATCAAAAGTACCGAAAAGGATGAAGGTCACGGAAGGATCTCATGCAAATCTCATGCAAATTGTCTCGGTGTGGAAATAGCATCGACTGCGATCGCTTTGAGAGAGAAGAGTTAAGCCGACGAGACACCCATCATCTTGGAAAACGTTACGCCCCGGCGATCAGCCGTCACCTTTTTCCTCTAACATGCAGAGGACGAGCGGAATGAAAAGGATTCGAATTAATATGCATCCTGTGGAGAGGTAAAATAATTCTGCGAATCCTTTGTCATCCTCTGTTACGTCTTTTCATAGAATGACATTAACGAGCATAACATGAGCATTTTCTTGATATAAGAAATGAAATGTGTTGAGCGATTGATGACATATTGAGAAAAAGCGTTTAATATTTGTGATTAATAATTGCATAGTAAAATGAGTAGAATGCATTTTTATAATTATTACTGCTATAATGTTAACCAATAATAATTGAAATTCTACTTAAAAAATATATAATTGATACTGAAATTACTATAAATTTTAGTAATTGCAACTATTTTCTCTCTCAGTACCATGATTAGAAATTGTCATAAAAGTAAATCTCGAGAATCTTTTTTTCTGTAAATGATAACGCATTTTTAGATTTTATTTATTCTGTTTCTCTACCTCTTGTCATCTTTTTACAGAATAAAAGTAAAACGCGACAAATATACATATATAATAAATTATTTTTCACACATTTATATTCTCTGTTTTTTATTAATATATTTTGACCATTATTTCAAACTGTTTTATAAAACATATTATGTATTTACAAGATAAAATCGTACATAAGATTTAGAAACAATACGTTCGGATAATTCGTATTTTCGCAAAATTTTAAGTTTCGCTCACGTTTCTAGGGCACGATATCTTTGGGAACACGTCCCTACATGGCAAATGGCCGAAGAGTCGCTTTCTCAGCACGTTATTCGACGCTTGTATCGGCGGAACTTCCGGCGCAAACTTGACCGCAGGCGCACAAGAAGCTGCAGATATATATGTTCCTTGAAACTCAACGCGCGTTTACTTTTCGCTCGGGGGGTTTTCATTCTAACATTGTATATCGCATAAAGCCTTGAAGCATCTGAACATCATATCTCGTGGGAGACCACACTCAAGTATTGCAAATTTTCCGAGCAAGTTTCAATAATAAACAATACATTCGTAGAAAAATTAAAACTTTTTTATATTGTATTGCTTTATTATTATATTATCATATCATTTTATTTTACAAATTATATTTTAAATCATAAAACTATAACAATGAATTGTTGTATTGTCAATTAAGAACTTTTATATTTAATAGAGAAAAATCGCTGATATTGACATAGGTTTCTTAAAGACACTTCCTTATTTTTCGGAATTTAGAGATCAGATGCTCATTTTCGCTTATCTAATAAAAAAGCAATTAATTATCGCAAAATTACAAAAAGTATTATAAAAACTGCTATAGATGCTAAAAGATACTTTCTAGTTTGTATGTTTCTGAAGTTTTATTTTTAGCTTTTGTTTAAACAATATTATTTTAAAACGAAGTTGTATCGGTGACTTTCCTCTATAAATGTAATTTGATATAATTATATAATATTAAATATTTAATATTAATATAATTTAAATAAACTGAAAATTATAAAATTTTCACAAAAATATTATTAAACACTAAGATCCGCTTTGATCGAACGGCTCTCTTTGCTAATATATATTATTTACACTCAATTTTTATTATTGACAATTTAAATATATAATTTAATTTTGTATTAAAAATCTTATATCTTTAATTATTTATCATTCCAAAATTATTACTAAAATAAAACTATTTATGCTATATTTAAAGCAGCCAAAAATCATTATCGAATTTGTCGAAAAATTTACGTTAAAGTTAAAATGAGAATTTTTAGAATATTATTGTAATATCTCTTTCAAATTCAAAATGGTACATTCGCATATTCATGAAGCGTGTGTCAACGATATGTCTCGATTGCATGGAAATCTAATTATTGGAAGATAATCTCGCAACTCAGGTTTACTGCTCATTTCACGGTAACAAGACACGATAGACAGATGCTATGTAATATAGGCGGTGGAGAACAGAGTGAACAGTGAAGGAGAAAGGGATGCATAGATTATCAAGATCCTCCATATCTGACCATCATAGACGCACATGCAAAATGCGTCGTGATCCTGTTTGCATACTCGACATGCCTCCTATACCACGATAATAGATCAACATCACCGACCGGACGATATGAGTAACCTCAAACTGCGCGACTCAATTCAAATACAACTCGATAGACTCGCTGTAATTTGGATAGCGAACCGGAATTCTCTCCAATTTTGCGAAAACTGCTAAAATCATGTGGGATTGTAGTAATTAATTAGGTCGTTAAGCCAATCGTTTCCACTTGTTATCACGACATTTTCCATATTACAAGATCGATTTTGAACGATGCAATTACTTGTAATCAAGTTAAATGAAATTGCCTTCTACGTACGATACTCGATTCTCCGATAATTTGAAAAATTGATTTTACTTTGCTTGACATCTAATCCCTATTATCTAATGACTTCTTGTGCAACATTTTATAATTTGCGGCGTTAATAGAAAAGTGACACAGCTCAAAATTAATAACTTTTCAGTAGAGTTTTAAAAACGTTTTAATTAAGAGAGCGAATGCATAATTTCATTTCTTTCCATGTTGTACTTTCAATTATAATGTATTCGTATTATTAATAAAATTATATGTCATAAGTCTTCAAAACGAAGCCTCGAACATTATAACTTTAGTACAGAGTTATGTAAATTTTCATTATTTAAAAAATACTATTTTTTTTTATTTTTTTTATCAACTTTTATCAACTGTCGTTTTCCTATCGACGCGAGGCAATTTTTTTTCAAAATATAAATTCAAATAACTATAAATTATAAAGTTAGGGAACATTCTGAATATCTAAAAATATTCATCGATTATCCACACTATATAAATTTTATACGTTTGCAATCGTTAATTGGCCGCGTTCTCACGGCTTTAATAACTTTTAATTGGCATCATCGAATAATTTCTCGCACCGCGAGCAAAACTATCCAAAATCTTCTATAGTTCTGAACCAATCCTGTGAGAACATCATCTCGAATGTTTGACGCTAGATTGCAATGTGACCCTATTTGCATCGCGATGTGTACTATGATGACGTTGCAATTAGCAACACGTCGCGTAATGGCAATTAACGTTTAACGCGCACCAAGTCGAGAACCTCAGTCAGAATGCATTCTCCCCCCGAAAATTCGTTGCACTAAATTTGCAACACGTTGTACGTGACAATGCGGCATAATGAATACACACAGAATGGTACTGAAAGCAATCTTGCTTTTGACAGTAATTATATTATAATACGCGCAATTTAATTAACTTAATGTTTTAATTTATTAATTTATTAATTTAACATTAAATAAATTATTATTATTGATGTTCAAAAACTTTTCCTTTCAAAAACTGAAAAAAACTAAATCCATTCAGAACTTTGCAACATAATCCTTATATAATTTTTATAAAAATAATGAAGGAAACTAAATATTTTAACTTGTAGAAAGTCCAACGGACTTATCAGTATCTAGTTTCAGTTTCATTAAAAATATTCAAAGTACGATTTTTCTTTCAAAAACAAAAAAAAATTAATTAAAAAGTCTATTCATAATTTTTTAACATAATCCTTATATACAATTTTTGTACAATAAAGGAAAATAAATATTTTAATTTGTATGAAATCCATCGGACTTTATCAATAATTTCAGTTTCGTTAACGATATTCAATGTTTTTACTTTCAGATTTTCTATAAAGATAATTCAGTCATAACTTTGCAACATGCTCCTTATACAATTTTGATATAAATAATAAATGAAAATATATTCTATTATAAAATATTTATTAAAAATAAATATTTGTAGAAAATCTGGTGTATTTTTTATTACCTAATCGGTATTTAGTTTCAGTTTTATTTTGCTCCGCATCGTATAAAATAAAAAATAAAAAATCAAGAACTGAAAAATGTCACCGACGTGTATATTCTTTCATATAATTTTTATGATAGTCGGATATGGGACAGACATACACGATACTTTACGACGCGCTTTTGTCGCGTATGCCATCCGTTATCGCAAATTGAGAAACAGGATCTCGACACTGGAAAAGCGAATCGCGACAACGAGTGTAGTAGTCCGTGTCGGTTAGTTACATTTTACTGCATCTCGTTGTTGCACTAATGAACTTCGCGATGTTGCAAGTGGAGTAGACCGACGCACCCGTCTGACTGCGGTCAACCGCATCTTCTGCAAATAAGACGCGAGTCGTCCTGCGTGCACATCGTCGTATTTGTAAACATTAAACATTGAAACATATATATATATATATATTTTTAAAAATCTTTTAAAGTTTTCGGTCTTACGGTGTGATTGGATATTAATTTTTATCGTTGGATTAGATTTTTTTTGCAATACATAAAAATAAACGTATCCTTTATTTTATATTTATAGCGTCATTTGTATTTAAAGAATCAAGCTTGTAAAGTATGCATGAGACTAAAATTAAAATCTTGTCGGTCACTATTGTAATAAGTAAGAAATTTTAATCGAATTATTTTTAAATCGATAATTAAATAATAGTTTCATATAACAACTTAAAAAATTTTGTCATAGTTGATCAATAATTATTTTAAAAAACAATATATCTCTCTTACTCTCTTACTTTTAAAGTGCATGATCAATTAAAAAATTTAAATTTATCAGTAAAAGAGAAAAATTAATTTTTTCAACTTGACAAGAAAGCTTATTGATTAATCAAATAATATTGACAAAAAGAATATATTATTAACATGATAATTTTTATTAAGACTTAAAAAACAATCATTTTTTTTCGTTTCACAATCCTTAAGAAATTGTGTATATGAAGTTAGCACGATATTTTATTAATTTTTAAAAAATAATGATTGTTCTGATAGCATTTTCCATTGTTCTATTGTTCTTTTAAAAATAACTAAATGTTCTGCATTTTTAAAAAATCTTTTATAAAAAAATCTGGTACTTTAAAGGAGGTTATATCGTGCTGGAACATGAAATTAGTACGGCATTTTCTTTATTTTTGATTTTTTTATATATTATATATTAAAATATTTTATATTAAAAACATTTTGTTATTTTTGAAAGAACAATAAAATGGAAAGTGCTATCGGAACAATTATTATTTTTTGAAAATTAATAAAATGCCGTGCTAACTTCACAGACACTAAAAAAATTACTCTCTTTGAATGAAATGATTTTTATATAATTTTTTATGAAGTTCAGTTAATTTTGCTGATTGATAGGATAATATTTATCTGATGTATTCTTAATAATAACTCCAAAATATCTTTTGAATTGTATCGCTTTTGAAATAAGGGAGTGATATATAATTTACTAAAACTTTAAATTTCTGTAACATAACGTTGTAATAAATTGTCTTAATATTCTTATGTGATTCCATTACTACCTTTTTAGAATGTAACTTCAGAAGCAAAAAAATAAATTTAAAAAACAATAAAAATTTTTGCAAATTATATATTTACATATTATTGACATATTTGACATTTTTTGTTATAATTGTAAATATAGCTTATTTTGTTTTTAGTTATACACAATTAATTCCCTGATATATTTAATAATTAACAGAACAAAAGAAGAGTTTTCGGTATATTTTACGATTCTATACATTATATAAATATTGTTTTATTAAAACTTATTCGAAGAGTTATAATTATTTTTATTGCTATTTATAACGCTATTAAATCAAACAAAAGAATATCAAAATAAAGCAAAGATAACGAGACAGATGCTGGAAACAGATAATTTCCATATTAATATATTTTGTAAGAATATTTATTAGGTATTTTCTCGCTTTTGACGTCACAATCTGAGGTAGCAGTTGTGAGTGAACAGAAGTATTAAATTAAAAGTAACAAGTGATGTGTGTTGAATGTACAAAAATTTGTAATATCGCACTTTTGCTGTCCGTGTTAACAAGTAATAGCGAATTTGATTGGATATACTCTGTGCACACTGGTGCATACATTAAAGCCGTCGTACCCAAATTGACATAAAAATATGCGTTTAATATAAAAACGGATTAAATCATAAAATCTTCAATACATTTTATTATGCTGTTAAATAAAATCTGTATTTAATAATTCAAAGTATTTGCTTTTTATTTTTATACAATACAAACTAAATCAGTATACAATGGCTTTAACATACACTATATAATGTAGACTCTTTAACCGAATTCGCCATAAGATTTCGCCATAAGATTTCTAATTCCAAATTCAAATTTTATAAATTATTATTATTCCACGTAAGTTTTTATATCTCTATATTTGATACAAAAAAAGGCACATCGATCGAATAATCGAGAATAACATGAAAGGAAGCTATCAATTCTTACATTATTTTCTTACGACGTATCATCGTTCGCGTTTTTATACGAATGGTTAACGAGCGACTCCTATAAATTGATTATCGGTCGATTCGTATTTTCATTCCTCCTATCGAGGTTTTTTTATCTCATTGTTTTCTGAATTAATGTGATCTCAAATAATTAATTACACGAATTAAAGACGCTGAGGCACGTCTTTCATAAAATATCACTATCTGTTCCATTAGAAAATAATTTCGTTTTAAAATGAAATTCTACGTGTAACTTTAAAATAATAATTTATATAATCCATTATGATTCAATTACAATTTATTTCCCATATCTAAGATTTATACACACACACACACACACACACACACACACACACACACACACACAC
>Ga0157364_1006527_pt1 | contig 12000 bp, 3 predicted proteins | sample AttsexASBM2_FD_111476 | JGI IMG/M metagenome (GOLD analysis project Ga0157364, IMG submission 111476) | Fungus gardens microbial communities from leaf cutter ant in Ribeirão Preto, State of São Paulo, Brazil - Atta sexdens ASBM2 | ecosystem: Host-associated > Fungi > Mycelium > Unclassified ...
GAGTCACGATTGAGAACATTCAGGCTGGACACAAAAGCGACTTCTGAGAAGATCAGAGACAAAAGGTGGAGGTATCGATTCGCTTGGATCGATCCGCGTGTCGCGACCTCGGTGCCCGTGAGGACCCGGGTCCGGCAGGTGCTGGTGGCGGGCCCCTGGTTCCTCTCTCTGGGCCTCCGAGGCTCCTTTCTCGTCCCCACTATCCTCGCGGCGGCGCGGCGACTTGTTCGGCAGACTCGTTTGATCGCCGCCGCTCACGACTGTTCAGGTACGCCGGGATGATAATTATTATCCTTGCGTAACCGCCCTCAGGGCAAGATATCTGTGTACCCTAGGTGTATGCTCCTGGGAATAAATATGCGTCTCGCTCTTTATCCCGACGATCCGTTTCCATCGGTGGAGTTTCGAATGTCAGCCAAGAAAAATTAAGAGAAACCCTGCGTGTCGAGGGAGCTGGTGGAGGCGAGAAGACGGAGAAATCATAAAAACAAGAAAGAACGAACAAAAGGGTAATAGGGATCAAATGGCGCTTGGTTAAAAATCGATCTGTAACGGAATCTATCCCGTTTTAATACGAATAATTTGATTATAGATATAATAAAATATTGCATTTCTCAAGTAATGTCAATTTAAATTAATAAACAGCATATATACATAGAGGAAAGCCTCTTTCATTATATTCGTTATTATTAGATGGCGCTTAATATCAGATAGCATTTTTGCTAAATTAATAAATTGGTTCCATCATGAATTTATTGTTCTTGGATTGAAAATTATTTAGTAGAAAATTCATTATTAGGTCATGATGTAGTCATTGTATTAAAAAAAGATTTTTGAATTTGGATGGCTCCAAGTTTCATTGAGATGAGCCTTTAAACCTTGTTTATTATTTAAAAAACAAATATTTGACAATAAATTCTTCATGTAGTGATAGAGTAAAGTCGTACTAATAGAAAAATACGAAATATATTGAATTGCTTAATTCTAGAAGTTTGATTTGATGATCGTAAAATCGTAAAGAAATTATAATATGAAATATTCAAGGTATTTTAAATGTGAAACCCATGCTCATATGTCATAGTGAAAATCATTTTTAAAATATAAATATTATTGTACAATAATAAAAAGGACAACCAGAATGAACGTCGAGTGCCTATTTTTGCGATGCTTGATTTCAAGTACGAAGACGAATTCTGGTATAATAATGAGCAAGTTATCGCTTGCTCATTTTTCGCACACTAGCTGTGTTTGTTTGTATTTTAAAAACATTAAATAAAGTTTTTTAATTGCAATAATAATATACGTTTTACTATCGATTTTTCGGGGCATCTCATATTAGGAGTACAATTTTTTGAATTTGCGATTTGCTCACTTTTTATATTTCTTCAATTTAAAAAAAAAATAGAATTTGAATTAAATTTTATATAACATTATCTTAAAGTTTATCAAATTCTCTTCAAAATGATTTATTATTTTTTTAAATTCTGCCCATAGACTTCTAGCATTTACCCAAAATGAACTCGATATTTTATAATAGGAGCCTTTTTTCTATATATATATATATATAGAAAAAAGGCTCTTAATAAGAAAATTTTTGGAAAAGTATAGTTAATACTGTAATTCATGGTATTAAAGAAATTTCTACAGTTGCCATGTAAATAGAATTAATCGCGACATGGAATTAATTAAATACAAAGTTCTGATGATGTTATATGACTATGTGTAAATGAATCAATATCTTTGAATTGAAATATTAATTATTTATTTTATGAAGAAAGATAAAAATATTACATATTTTATATATGATATATCTTTTTAATTTGTGTACCTCTTATCTTTGTATAAAATATTATACATTTGCGATTACACAGACGACATTCTTTATGAACAGAGCCGAATGCGGATTTCAATGCTCGACAGAAAAATTAAGAGATGGCAATCGAGAAATCAGAAAAGAACGAATGAGAGGATAATGGAGGTCAAATGATACTTGGCCTAGGAACCATCTGTCTTCGACCTGCTGGATGCACCTTTCAAAAAAATAAGCATCTTACTCTCTTCCTTTTTCCCTTTTCTTCTTTTAGCGCGATATTACATATGTAAAGAAACTTTTGATACATATTTAATTACATTAAGATAAATGGTACAGAAGTAATAGGATAATTGCAATATACGCGATAAAAACTTCAATGCTTATCGTCATGATCGTCATCACAAATATGCTGAAAAAAAATATCTAAACTAATTCAGTTAATCTAAGTCTAAGTTAATGGATATATATTCTTCCGTGAAATTTCATTAAACGATCACGATTAAATTCAGAGTTGAGTGTGGCTGTTCATGGCGCCAATGTCGCTAGATTTTCATGCTACAGGCATGGGTCCGATTATCGCTGGTAGTCTGCATTTCGAATCGTTAAGGCGATAATGCATTCGGTCGGCGGGCGTATTAAGGATACTTTATTGCTCGGTGCTTAATGCGTGTGCGGCGGTCGGATGCTCAGCGAAGCGCATCCGCAGGCTCTCGAGTTTCCGCAAGAGCTGGTCAGAGCTGGTGCAGCAACGAGATGCACTCCGCGTTCGCTACGAGCACGCGCGCGCCGATAAACGGCGAAAAATTTTGACGCGCGTTAAACGCGTCGTTCCGGGTCGTCGGCCGCTGGACCAGCCGGTTTGAATTATCGACCGATATGCTATCACGATACGGTATTATATGAGGGGAAAGGATATACCTCCTGCGGCCCGTGCGCAACTCGTAAATATCGGCCAGCGTAATTTATTTATCATTACTGACAAGCCGACTACGGCCGTTATAATTTATTGTAACGCATCAATTGCTCCTTAACGTTGGGACAATACTGATCGGACCTGTGCAGAAAACTTATGCGCAGCGTGTATCGTTTTGAATTATCGGTTTATCGGTTTATCGGTTTATCGGTATCCATCGATGCGATCGCTCATCGGAGCTATTTTCTATTAACGTTGGGGATTGTATATCATTTATTACGATTTGCATTCTGATGATAGTTATAAGTTTGTTAAAATCTTTTTGCGATGAATTATATCTTGCTATGCGTTATATGATACTTGAATTCTGAATTTTTTGGTTAAAAAGGAAGCTATAATATATTAAGATTATCAATTTTCTAAAATTCTCCAATAAATATTAAAATTTTGAAAGATATTAATTACTTTATGATTAACTATTGTCAGTGTTTTCGATATTTGAACTCAAATAATTAGTAGGTATTTCACACAGCTAAAAATAATTAATTAAGGTTTATATATCTTATTATTACTTTTTGTGTATTTCCTACGTCAAAGTTGAATTTTTATATTTTATTCTTGGATTTTAAAAAACTTGTGATCTTGAATTATTGTATCATTAAGTCCGAGGATCGCGTTAGAAAAGTCAACAAATCTTTCATGACAAGCTGACATTACGACGTTAAGACACCGCGTTACTGTCTTGGAACAAAAAGCGCTAAACTGCTAATTGTCCAGTTGGCAATAAGAGGATACGTTCGCGCCTCGTCCTCCAGGAATCACGCGGAGCACGCGAACGAAAGGAAGTGACCTACCGCATGTACGGATAATAAAAAGCATTTGCACCCGTAAATACATACTCTCCTCTTGTACTCGTTCCGGACATACCGGGAGCAGGGCCGTAAATTTATCAGCCATCATAAGCAACGGATAATGCGCCATGCACAAAGGCTGTTGCGTGTGCGTATACCGACGTGTAATTGTATGCGTCGCGAACGCATTCTATAGAAGATGAAGACTAGAGAGCTGATGGTTCAAACCTTTCGACTGTGAAAGTAGCAAATATTGCTACAGGAATTTCTAGACAATAACTTGTTGATTTAAACGACTTAGATATTATTATAATTCCCAAGTTATTAATCAGGTAATAGTCATTTGATTTTTTTTACCATAATGATCACTTGGAATATTTTTACATACTATTAAAATTAACTATTATTAAAATTAACTATTGTTAATAACATATTGTATGTATTATTGATTGTTCATTGATCTATTAAAGTATTTGAAAACATTGTAGATATAAATTTAGTCATAATTTTCTGAAAAAAGTAAGTAGAAATCAAACCGAAGAAATTAAACAGAATAAGCAAATAATAGTATTAAAAAAAATATTTTAATTAATATCACACTTTTTATTGCGGATTTTTTATGAAATTGCATACTTCAAAATAAAAACTAGTTGAAAACTGAAGAAGCAAGAAAATATGTTAAGCAATATTTTACAACAATTTCTTGCTGTTGAGATCTAAATTCCCCCCCCCCCCTTAAGTGATTATTTTTGAATAAAAGTCAAGTATAATAGATTAATTTTGTAAATTTAATGAACATTGAATAGATTATCATAAATTGTACTAAAAAAAATTGTACAAAAAACTTTTAAATGTTTTTTTTTTAAATCTTTAAAAGGATGAAGTATATTAGCTGGAGTAAAGTAATTCAGATCGTGTGATGATGACTGGTATTTTTGTGGTGTTATTTGCCAACGGTGATCATAATTTCGCGGATCACTCCCGTCACGAATGCACGTCGCTCGACTGAACATGCGAGTAAATGTGGATAGATAATGCGAACTCGTTTCTCTCGAAGCCTCGAGCGTTACATTTAGATAGAAGGGACTGCCATAGTCGTCACTTCCCTCTGCGGTTTTTCATATCGATCGCTTTGATAAATTCTACGGCTGCACTCTTACCGCATCGTTTGCATACAATAGTGCTTTTCACAGTCTTTGCTTTCTTCGCGAGAATTTAATTAGGACGAGACGAATTATCATACATGTTTTCACAGATTATCGTCATGCATTCCCACAATACGAGCTAATAGCGGCTTCTTCTTTGTGACAAGTACTCGGATCGATGAATTGTCCATGATCTATGATCTTCGATCGAGGCACAGAAGCACGTTGTTAGAGTCGATAAGCAATTTTCAAGTTGGCTGCACGGTGATTGAAAAGCCTGTTGATCAAATTTTTAGCTTAGAGTAAATGGTGCGTAGAAATAATTGCTTTTCTACGCAGTAATATATACCTGCAAAGCGAATGTAAGATATTTCTTCAATTGCGTAATCGGCATAGTCACATAATAAAGTAACTGTTTATAAGATGATTTCTTTGTAAGATAAAAATATCAATTCGTTCACACTATTTATTTATTTTTATTACAATCCGACATTCTCTCAGGGATGACTGATCCGCACAGTCATTTAGGCTTAGGTGAACTCACGGATCTGAACTCAATACACTGCAAATACTCACGTACGTCTACAAATCCCACTCATGAGTTCTCATAAGTGGAAACGAGATAAAGTTCAGAAAAAGTCAATGCAAAGCAATTTAAGAACAAGAAAGCAAAGAATACTTACATTTTGCTATTTGCTAGAAAATGTGTTAAATAACTCTACAAGATTGAAAACACTTTTATTAAGTTAAAAAAAATGTACAAATTTCGGTATTCTTTATTTAGGTTCTTTATTCAGTTTTTTATTACATTTGCGTATCTGTTACTTTATGACGTATTATTATATGTATATATTATATTTTTTTTTTTTAGGGAAAAGCAAAATATTTATTTACAATTAATAAACATTATTAACATTATTAACATTATTAATGTGAATCTTTCTTACATGGGATGTTTCTCTTTATTATATATATATAAAATCTATCTAATATAAGTACCTGTTTTTTGATCAATAAAACTCTTATTCGATATTAATAATATAAATATCATTATAAGATGTTCATGTTCGATCATTGGCTTTGGTTTATGCAATAAAAGGCAAAGGTCTTCAAGGGGGAGTTAAAACACAATCGCAAATCCAAATAGGGGCCATAGGGTTGGCAGTAAATACGCTTCCGCGTTTCGTGGGCTGTTCGTAGCTATTGACAAGAACCATAAACTGTACGAGTACCTCTGACGACACGTAACGCTAAGAAGGAAGAGAGAAAAGAGAAAATGAGAAAGAGAGAGAGAGAGAGAGAGAAGGGGGAGAGAAGGGAGAGAGAGAAAAGGATAGTGAAGGAATAAGAGAAGAAAATAATACAAGTTAGCCACATGCGGGAGCCAAGCTCCTATCCTCGATAATGCGAGTTGTTCGATGCCTCAGGCATTGTGTTTGCGATAGGAGGACGTTCAAGGCTACCAGTTTTCTTCTTGAGTCGCCTTAGATCTCGATGCCTGCCGCGGGTACATCAATAGGAATGTCTTGATCATAGAAAGCTCCGGCTACAATATTGCATGCAATACGAATAACTGATATACAAAAGTAAGGTGCTTTTCGGAAATAATAGGCAGTTATAAAAAAGGTACGTACTACAAAGTAATGAATATAAAGTACAATTAAATTTTAAGTTAACAAACATTTCATTAGCATTACTGCAACTCCACACACACATATTTTATTATAATAATTAGCGTTATACTATAATTATTAGAATATCGCTAGAAAAAAAGAGACTAGAATTGATCAAGTGAGAATTTGACAAATTTGTTTTTACTCATTTTAATCATAAACAGTTCAAGATATGAGTTTATAATTAAGCGAACAATAATTGTATTGTCAGTAAATTAAAAATAAAGAATCTGTAATTTTTGTAATTGATTAATATGGAATGTAGCGGAGTGAATCATAGCAGCGTCAACAAATCACATGTCGCATTGGCTACAGTCTGACTTGAATGTTTCTAGAAGCGGTTGCGTCTTGTACGATAAAACACAACACAAAACGTATGATAACTATAATCTCCCTGGCCCGGCGCAAACGCACGTGGATAATTAATTTATAGCGCCTTAACGGTACCAGAAAATTGCGACCTTGATGGTTGAATGTAACAGCCGACGAGAGAACCTCATCGTATCTGCCACAATACCGGCTGATGCCAGACTTATTTGTATCTTCAAGCCCCACGATAATTCTGTTTCTTCGCGTTACCGGCCGACAGCCGCAGCAGCGGTAGCTCATAATAGTTTCTAATGAAAACCTTAGCCAATTATATAATGCTGGTTTCCGCGGATCTTCTTGCTCTCGTCGCCAGAATGATCATCCTCGCGCGAGATGTTCGTCCGGTAATGCTAATGGTAACAATATTACGTTTCTCGGAATTCTAGAAATTGCTATCTCGGATTCCGTGTTCCGCCTTTTTACTTTACGAGATATTTTCAAGATTAGCGGCGAATTCTGTCTTCCAAAATTATAAATCTGTATACGTTTATATCTACGATTTCAATTATTAGATAAAATTATTAGATAAAAAAGGATATTCTCTCGCGATTTTTTTCTTATTATATTATTTTGTATTGAAGTAATAAATATTAATATAAAATTAATATTACATTAATATTACTAAAGAAAAAATTCGTTCTATTTTCTGTATTTACTGTTTTGTCTTATACGTAAAAAAAGTTCCATTATTTTTATTAAAATTTATAAATAGCAAAATTATGATAAAGAAAGATAATATTGCCATGCATTCTCCAGATTTTCCAAATATTCATTGTTAACGCTTTGCTTTCCTCATTATTTTTGCTTTTTTGCTATTTTTGACTCAAAATATAGTTATATCCGCTTATGTGTAACAGGCGATAGTTTAATAGCACGGATTATTAGATCTTGGATATGCAATTTCATATGAGTTTGCAACATGGTGGTGCCCATCATCTCGGTGATGTTGTTGATGTCAGCGGCGATAGCTTGTCCATTCTCGTCCGCGCGCATCTTTCCTGTCCGCAGCAGGCAGTGTTCGTTTTAAGTGCATGTTACATGTATACACGTGTGTACGAATGTGCGAGGTACCAGCCGGTATTACACGTCCGTATTACGCGTAATGATAGACCAGGACGGTTCCCATTAACGCTCGGAGCACCCGCGTTTCTACGGCGATCGCCTTCTTCTAAATGGCCACCTAATTACACGAAGTACACCGAGGACGAAGAAGGGTGGCGGTTTCTTCTTTTACTGCACACAAGGACGAGCACTATAATATAAAAATTATTCTCTCTCTCATATTTAAGAGAATATTTTAAATTTAATTTATAATTTATAGTTGCAAGTTAACATTGTATTGTAAAACACTATAATATAATGTATTTAAAAATGCGTTCAAGATTACAATTTCTATATTTCTTCATAAAAATTTAGATATAAATGTTAAAAAATGAGACCAATATATGTATAATACATATTAAATGTTAATTAAAATTTAATAAGTAAAAATATCTTACATTGATGTGTAATTAAATAAAATTTAATATGTAAAAAATTAAATTTTTTCTACTTTTAAAAATTTTATTTTAAATGCTTCATACTTCAAACGTGAATGTAAAATAGAAATTTTGACAGCAAAAATATATTATTATTAAATAGTGATTTAAATTTTTAAATAATTTAACTTAATCTTAATTTTCATAATCTCTATTTACACTTTAATGGGCGTTCTGCAAAGGCTTGTTTTTAGTAATCTTCACAAGTAGGCGTAAGATAATTCTTGGAAGTAGGATGCACAACGAAAGGGTAAAATAGTTGAACTCGCTGTTTTAACTTCATAGTCTAACGTGTCATTTGTGTACTCGAGCAGATTGTCAGCTAAGATCTTGAGAGTCTTGGCCGACGCAACGAGTTTGTGCGTTCAAGCCACGCTCGTGTCTTGCGTGCAAAGGTGGCATCTTAGAAACTCTGCCAGTCAATGGTCATTAGGGAAAATGCGCGAAGCGCTGTTAGTGGGCACCATTGTCTTTTATGTTAAAACGTGTCTATCGTTGTCTTAACGTCTGCCATTAATCATATATCATCGCGCACTCGCTGCTGACCCGTTTTAAAATTAGTTACAAACCGCGATGCAAGCCCGTCGTTGGAATATTGCGAACGTCGCGTCGTTGCGTGTCTGTAAATAATGCATATCGACATATTCACAGGTGGTGCCTCCGCATAATACGACGGCATATGTTACAGCACGGTGGCAAAGGAATCCTTGTTAGTGCATTCGCAATCGGTCGGCCGCATAATAAGGCTGTAAAAGAAAAATCCGTTAATAAATTTGCATCGTATTGTTTGCGATACAAGAATCAAAGCCTCTACGGCGCCTTTTCCATATTATATAATAACGTCGCATGACGGAAGTAACGTGTTTATTGACTTGGTGAAGTCGAGAGATTGAATCGCGCGTAAATCGGTCTTGCGATTAAATTCCGCGGAAAAAAAAAGCAGGAAGATACAATGTCGATTGTTTCTTCTCGCCTTGCTTAACTGCCTATCGTCTTTCATTTTCATCATCATTATATCGTCATTTTCTTCTAGTTATAATAATTTATCTTCATCTTCCTAGTTAGTATACCGGATTCATTATTTTCTATACAACTGGAGGCAATCTATCAAACCATTAATTAATCAAGGCTTATTATTATGCAATGTGAAATGACAATAACATCTGAGACTACATTGCGCGAGGGTTCGTCTCTTCAATCTTCGTCTCTTTCTCCTACTTGTTCTTTCCTTTACACTCGTTTCTGTTTCATGTTAAATATTTTTGTATTGTTTCGTCAATATTCTAAAATAATTTTTAATATTGGATAACGAGATAGGACAATGTCTTAATAAGTTGTTAAAAAGAATGATTATATAATAGTTGAAGAGAGTTTCTTTAATCTTTTTTATACATGGAGGAGCAATTTTTATCTAAAAATTTAGCTAAATACAAATTTGAAAATAATTGTTTGATCAAAATAATTATGTAGGAATCTTAAGCATGATGAACAATGTTGTAAAAAGTTTTGATATTTTTCAACAAGTGTTTCTAGAAACCAGTTTATGCATCCTACATAATTATTTTGATAATCCAACAAAATTATTTTTATGTCTGTATCTATATATCGTAATTAAATTTTTTTAATTTTCGGTAAAACCGTCTGTTCTATTTTAAAATATTAATTTTATTATTTATTGTATTAATTGTTTCTTCTCTATTTAACTAGAGAAGTAAATTTTGCATCTTTTGAATATCAAATAGTTTCATGCAATTTGTATTATGTATCATATTTGTGAAAAAAATTTGTGTGCTGCGGAATGTTTTGCATTTAAATTGGATATCTCTGCAAATCGTTTTAGTAATAGATCGTTCGTACAATAAAACATTCGGATAGTTGATGTTCGCATAACGGGAGGTTCTCTCCGTCCTTAATAGCCCTTAGACTATCCGTGCCGCGGGCAATATGCATTGAGCGGTCTAAACGCTATAACTTTTCCGCGAATGCCTCTGCGCAGAATAAATGGAATCATTTGCTGCTAATAAATTACGTATGCGTTACTCTTGACGCAACCGCGTACGCGTAATACACGCCGCGAGAAGTGATATTATCGCCTACGCGATTTTCGCGAATCCTTGCGACATTCCGTGCGTTGCAGAACTTATTTGCCACACGACGCGAATGTGAGTTGATTAATCAGTATTAGCATATTGAAACGCGGTAGTAAAGACGACTGTGTCAGCTATTTTTCGCACGACATCGGAATTATCTCTTCTTGCAATTAATAAAACTCAGCTAGCATCGAACTGTGCGACCCGTGGATTCCCGCTATTGCATTCCTGTAACTATTCGTGGAAATATATTTATAGCCTTGGCATAAACGTGTTTTCGACATGAGTGGGTTATTGAATCTTTAAAATATATCTACGTGATTATTTATTATCCTACGCAGAGAAAAATTCTGATTAAACCAACAGAAAGGTCCAATCGGAATGACGTTTTGATGAGAATCAATGGAATTTCTAGTTATCATAAAATAATTTCGTAATAGAATTGAATATTTTATTATTAGAATTAAATTTCTAGTTATGATAATAATATTCAATATTATTAAGAAATTATTTTTTTCCTTCTATAAAATTTGAAAAAAAAAACATGGATTTTGATACTATTACTTATTGTTAGTGTATAATGAAGTTTTCATCCTTAACGTTTTCTACAAACACCTCTAGCATTCATCAATCTATTTAGGACGTATTCATTGTCGTCCATCTCTCGAAAGACGAATGACACCCGTCGTTTTACGACGTAAGCATCGACAAGAAGTGGACAACTCGGCTCGGCTTTGTCACAGCTTTGATCGAGGAGAATCAGCATTCAGAACGAGCATTTAGTCCATAAAAGGCTGAGGGCTTATATCGCTTATGTGCGCCTCCGCGCAGTGTCATGCCCACTTGGGAGAATCCTACATCGATACAGCTAGACGAGCTACGCGGAATTCCGTGTACAGAAAACGTGAAATAAAGATGTGGGACTAGAGACGATTTCTGCACAATTTTTATATGAAACGCGTAAGTGTTTCTTCTTTTTTTATCTGTCTTCCGATGAATTTCTCCCGCAACCAGCTCTGCCAGAAATATTCTTCTTGAAACATCTTACTCGTTTTCCATTATGTTAATTAGGTATAGATATGTATTAATTATTATACCGTTGGTTCTTATGATCATTGAATATATATTTAGATACTGAGAGATATTGATGGTACTCATTAAGGATACGCTTTGCAAATTAGATTATTCCATACTGAATTATTTTTTTAATAAATATAAGCAGCAGGAATCTTAGAAACTATGCATTTACGATATTCATTACGATGGAAAAGGACGAAAAATGATTCAGATTAGAATTAGCGACAGCAGGATTTATTACGTCCGCCGTGTTTATAAAATGAGCTCCGGAGCGATAGAGGAGGCGGCGGCGGCGGCGGCGGCAATGACGGCGGCCAAGAAGGAATAAGAAAGAAATTCTCAAGGGATACGAAAACGAACGCTCGATACCATAGTGGAGCGTCAGATGAGTTGTATGCGCGGAAAATGGAACTGGTTTTTATCGGAATCACTGCCTCGCGCGCTCCTGTATGGGGGGGGGGGGGTTCGGCTTTTTGTTTAAGGAAGAGGCCATTGCAATTGCAGGGGGTATACGTTTATACGCGAAAGAGC
>Ga0157364_1006528_pt1 | contig 11999 bp, 9 predicted proteins | sample AttsexASBM2_FD_111476 | JGI IMG/M metagenome (GOLD analysis project Ga0157364, IMG submission 111476) | Fungus gardens microbial communities from leaf cutter ant in Ribeirão Preto, State of São Paulo, Brazil - Atta sexdens ASBM2 | ecosystem: Host-associated > Fungi > Mycelium > Unclassified ...
ATTGGAATATTTTCCCGGGATCTAGAAATACGTATTGTACCTGTATCAGATAATCAGATTAGAAACTGAGATTAAGATTGGATTGGAATTTAACGAATTAAAAGAAAGAAAACAAATATCAAGTTAAATGAACTAATTTGTTTTGATTGTCAAATTCCAATCCAATCTCAATCTTTAGTCTGAAACTGATATTACATATTGTCGTACAAAAATTTCAAACCTTGATTGACTATATAGAAATTTGAGAATCTTTCCTATAAAAACCTTATAAACAATTATACTTTAAAATTTTTTTGTGCGACAAATATAATATTAGCCTGATACGAGTATTAAGATATTGAAAGTTCTCTGAATCCAAAAGTGCATATTAAAATGTCTTTCAACATACATAGATACATTTTCGTTTGTATATTTACCCATCTCGAGAAGTGTGTCGTAGTATCCCAGCAGGGAGGCACGCTGCATCACTCTGTACAGTTGCAGCTCGGCCTCGTTCTGCGGCACGGACGTCTGAACCACTGCAAATCGCACATCGTATTCGTTAAAGTGATTCATTAAGGGAAATTGTGCGGCCGCAATTAGCGATAAAGGATCGCTTCCATCCGATCAGCAATTTTTGGCTTTTTATTACAATGGTAATAATCAGCCACTGCCGTCTCTCTACTCTTTTCTTACCCGTCCATGATCTCGACAATCAATTACATCATAATTAGACAGATGCAAGGACCATTAATATTCCACAGATGATTGAATTGAGCCTAAAGCCATAATCACACCATAGGTTTCCGGTTACGGTTTTACTAGTTGAGAATTTTATCTTAGTAATCACATTGCAGATGGTCCATACTCGCTGCATTGTAATTGGCTAAGATAGAACCAACAACCGGCAATCGTAATTAACATCTATTGTATGATTACAGCTTAAAGCCAAGCAAATATATCATTCATTACTTCATATGTGCATCAAACGCGTGAGGATTTGATAACATTGCAATGTGATCCTGATTCGATTTCTTTATGATAACGCATATCTCGAAGTATAACATGAAGTAATACAAAATAAAAGTAGGGCATGAATACACCAGTGGAGAAGGGAGCCAAGAACCGTTACAATATTTTCGATATTTATTAATCACTATCCCTAAGATACTTTTTTAACAAACAGATAAAAATGTTAGATATTCCTCTATTATTTAATTTTTCCAAGATAAATTCGTTCGAAAATATATCTGTAAATATTATTTACAATTTTTATATCCATTTCCACCAACGTAGATTAACTTTCTCTTTCAACTTACTCTTCGTCTTTTTCTAATTCTAAAGATTAGAAAAAGAGTCGAACCGAGATTAAAGTTAATCTACATTGATAGAAATAGCATTAAACGTTTAAATTAACATCAAATTATAATACCTTTTTAAGATGTTTAGTGATATAAAAAAATTATTGAATTGCTTGAATTGATATTACTCTAATTCTGTTCATAATTGCATTTCATCGATCGAAAAAATTTTTGATTTGCAGAATGGAATATATAAATTCACTCTTTGTGAAATGATTAGGCACTAAGATCTGCTTCGAAAATACATATTTTTTTTTGCACTTTTATAAGATTATCATTATTGATACTATATGTTTAGGCAAATTAGGAATGAGATTAATTCTATCTTCGTCTATTAGCAAGCGCTACCCTCGTTTCGCGATTACCCGCGATCTTCGTTGTCTTCGCCGTCGTTCCGTTCCGGCACGATCGCGCGAGTTTGTCTCTTCGGATGACAAGCGAATGGACGCCAGAGTGTCCGACTAGTTTCTTGCAAATTTCGAGGAACTGCGAGAAAAAGCGGCGTGCACACACGTACCGCGTATAAATTAATACCGGTGCCGCCGTTGGAGAGAAGGGAGAGTGAGAGGGAGAGAGAGAAGAGCGCAGGGTAAAACCGAAGAAAGAGGTCGTGGAGGTAAGAGAAAGACTGGAGAGGGAGAGAAAGAGACACGGAGAGAGGAAGAGAGAGGAGCCGGAAAAAAAACTGGCCGGCGGGTCTTATTACGAGCCTGGGTCCCGGTCTCACGCTCGTACATCGCGGCCTCTCGGGTCCGCGAATAAGTCCCCGCTGCCAACGACGGTCACGACGGGGACAACGACGGCGACGGCGGGGTGGCGACTCGTTCCGCGAGATTTTTCTAGCGCGAACTGCGACCTACGAAAAAAGGATCTACGTGGAAGAGCCGTGCCTTGGGTCAGCAGGATCCTCGGCGGAGCGATAGAAGGACAAATGAAGAGGGAAAGCCATGATATAAAAATACAAAGTGTTTCATTGCTTATAATGGCGGTCGAATATAATTTCGGTGTATGAATAAAAAATTTTTTATTGGTACATTTCTAATAGGGGGGTTCTATATTGACTTATAATATTTTGGGCTAATTTTCTGATTGGCCATCAATTGCGCATCTCTGGAGTGAAACATCATAGGAGAAGCATTCATCAAAGCACTGAGAGAGCACTTATGCAAGATAGTAAGTCTTTAAGAAATTAAATTGATTTTAACTCCATAAAATAAAAAATAGAGCAAATTAATGAAATTCCATATAAGTAAGCAAAGAATTCCATATTTGGTCAAAATATAAATGGGTGTCTAATCATATTTTTTGTGAATGTTTGCAATTTTCAATTTTAAGCAACTGTGTGTCAACGATAAAAATTCACAAAAATATTATTAGGACTTGTTTTTATTAAATATGGTATTCTTTATTTATTTATTGAATTTTTCGATTTTCATTTACTATTGTTTAACAAAGTTGTATATTAATTGTGTGCTCACTGAAATAAAAAAACTAGGATCAGTTTTGTTTTTGAGATTGAAACTTATATCGATTGAATCATGATTCATTTATTATTGTAATATTTAAATTTGTACTGTTATATTACAATTTATTTCTTGTCAAATAATTATTTATTTTAAATATTTCGATTCTTAATTGTGCTCTTTTTGATAAATCGCATAATCTTCCATTTTTTAATTAAAATTCTATTAAAATCTACTTGAAATTAAATGAAAGGGAAAATTTTGTGATTTATTTATTTATTTGAAGCATAATCTGTCAAAAAAGTGTTTTATTCGCTGAATACTCGAAAACTGTTAGCCCGACATTTTTACGAGAAGAAAGTAGATCAAAGGGACTCGGAGTAAATCTTGTAAAAAGCATTCGTCAGTTTTAGGTCAAAATAATATTTTTCGTTATTCTGTTATATTTTTCATCTGTTTTTATATTTCTGAATAATTCTCATTGTAACAAAAATATGTATGTTGTGCATGGCAAGGCCAAATATCAGTTCACGAATCTTGCATTTTCGCGAATAAGCCAGCTCGGCCAGCAAAATTCCCGTATAGGCCGCCAGTACACGAACTCCACCCCATAGTTTTTGCATCAATTCTCGCTTTTACGCTTCGCTCTCATTATTATTGCCGCCCGCCATTTATTTATATCGCCGTGGCTGACATCTTATTCACGTTTTCACGACTTTATTAATACCGCGTGTATGTGATATACACGTTGTTGATCATCTAGCCGAGCCTGTCATCCGCGCGATAACACTTCGATCGAGCTTTTGTTAAAAAATAAAACCACGCGCAATCGTCCGCTCATCATTAACTTCACGCCGCATTAACTGAATTTATTAATAATTTTTCATCCTGCATTTTTATTGCATATATTTACTCGACCTAATTTGAAAATTGGACGAGAGACAATCTTCAAAATATTTACATTATACCCATATCAGATTAGGGATTGAAATTCAAATTAAATTTGAAGCAAAAGAAAGAAAACCAATATTAAGTTTAATGAACTTTTTTTTTTAATTACCCGCACAGTACAAAAACTTGTAGCAACATTGCTGCAACATTTCAACGTTGCATATTGCAATATAATGTTGCAGAAACTTTGCGAAGACTTCTTTTTTGCAATATTACTTCAGCAATGTTGTAGTAGTATTTTTAAAATATTTCCATTAGCAAGAGACACAAATTGACACAAGAGTCATTCTTGTTCAAAAATCAATAAGAAACAAAGACAAGAATGATTCTTGTCACTGTGTCGATTTATGCCTCTGCTAGAAAGTTCACTTTAAGTGTTAAGACTTGTATATATTGATTTGTGTATAACCCAATAAAGTAAGGACCTGGACATAATGGAAGAATAGAAATTAATGATTACATTTACACGACACATTTAATCGGATTTTATAACATCTGTAGTTATTGAACTGACTAATCTCATAACTATATTCTTCTGAAAAATGGAATGACTGGTTAGTTTCTAACTACGAATATTATTAAACCCGATTAATGTCCATTTCTATCAATATAGATTAATTTTAATCTCAGTTCAACTTAACTTCGTCTTTTTCTAGTTCTAAAGATTAGAATTTAATATATAATAATTAAGCTCATGGATTAGTGGAAACGGACATAAGTAAAAAAAGTAGTCAATGTCTATAATTTATAGACATAAAACAATTAGAAGTAAGGATTAAATATATTGCACAATGGACACAATAATAAGTTATAAGACGTATAGGCCGTGTTCCGATATGTACAGCCAGTACTGAAATTTATAGTTCACGTTACTGTAGATTTTCAGTACTGGCAGTGTATATCAGAACACGCATAAAATATTAAGATATAATTAATTATGAAGTCATATTTTATTTGTATTCATTGTATGTTACATTTAATTCCTTCTTATTTTTTTATATTTAAATTTACATAGTACAAAATCTTATAAATATTGCAGTAACGTTGTAATATTACAGCAATGTTGCTGCGTTATTACAATGTTTCTGCAATAATACTGCAACTATCCCTCACTGTGCACAAAAGCTAATATTGGATATATTGTAATATTGCTGCGCAATTACGTATCAAGATTTTTAAAACGGACATTTTTACGTTGCTGAAATATTGCAACAATATTTCACAGTATTTTTGCAATGTTGCAATCTTGCAATGAAATATTTTTGCAATGTTGCTGCAATATTTCTGTGTCTATGGGTAGTTAAATTCAATCTCAGTTTTTAATAGTATAAGCATTTATACTATTTCAATCGATCCTGTCTTTCGAGAGATTTAAACATTACAATGTAAATAAATTTTAATTATTTATAAAAATATACATTATGAATTATTCATCCATTAATCAAATCTGTTTAAATTTACTGGAACTCTAGCCCTAATTTAAGTAATATATATTTTCTCGCTTGGAAAGAACTCCGCATAATCACTTTTTAGGGTTTTTAGCCTTGAAAATTAAAATTGACTTAAAATGTAGTCAAAAACTATAACATACTACAGTTTCACGGAGAATCAAAAATCTATGATTTTGTGCGGAATGTTTTATGTATATAATTCGCAAAATTGATCGCTAGATTTTTCAGGATTCAGGTCTCATTTTGCCACGTTTGTCCTTGGTCCTTTAAGCTAGAAATCATCATTGATTGTCATTCGAGTCGCACAGCTCACCCAGTATACCTGTGACCGACAGAACGGTGGCGCGGCTCTAGGCCGGGCTCTCGCGGCGCATTTACATAACGACTTTTTTGGCATGGGGTGGCTCGTTTTTGTCAGCCGGGAACGCGAACGCAGCCCGGAGGCGGAGAGGCGCGTTGCGACGGCGAGAAAAACCTGATCCCACCGCGGCAGTACCCCCGAAGGCTCGCACGGTTACCCGGGTTCCCGTCGTCGTCATCGTCGTCGTCGTCGTCATCATTGTCGTCAATCCGCGCGTTCTTTATGGACAACGGTGTGCGATCGGTCCAGTACTTTTTGAAAGAAAAAAAAAGTGGTCATAAAGGGATGAGTGGGTACGACAAGTTTGGAGATAGATGTCATTCGGATAAATTTTTTGCCCATCATTCATTTATCATTCAATAAAATTTCATTCGTATTATTATCGTATATCTAATAAAATTTTATTTTATTTTATTTTATTTTATTTTATTTTATTGCAATACACTGATAAAGAATATAATATAACAGATAATATCTATGATAAAGAATATAACAGATAAATACATAGATATTATGGAATATGCTAGTATAATCCTATAATCCTACGCGGTAGCTTACAAATGATTTAGATGTTAGCAGAACTGCTGTTATAAGGCTATTATTCTATCTATTAATATAAAGAAGAAAACACAAAAATTAATTATAACGAACCGGAGAAAATCTACTTGTCGTATTAATTTGAATTGCGTCCAACTGGCGTTCTCCAACTGCTGCGAAGAACTGGACGTCCATGTCGATTGGCTTTAATCTCGATTTGATTTGCTTTTAACTTTTTTGATTTTATAATACATTGGTGGGAACGAACAATAGTTATACAAATTAAACGTTATTTTAGAAGTTTCGATGCTTGAAAATATAATTTATTCTTAATGATATATCTAATATATTTCGAAAAAATAGTTTCAGTCTTTTATACGCTTGATAAATAATATAATAATGTTAACCCTTCATTTCTTTCTGTAATTATATTTTTATTCTCTCCGTACAATCTGAATCTTTTTTGTCCAGTCCAAGTTTTCTTTATCATTTTAAGTTTTAAAAAAAATTCAAAGTTAAAGCAAGTTTTGAATATTCTCTGTTACAGTACCAAATAATTTTTTAAAAGTTAAAGTTCTTTTATTTAATAAAAATTTATTTAATAAAAATTGAAATTTGAATAAAAATAAGGATGTATTTAAAAGAAATTGCATTTTTGCCAAAAAAATCTAAATTGCAGATAAAGGTTTAATATTCGATCTAGTAAATATAATGCGATAATTTCTTGATTTGTTGTACATTCTCGAAAAAATTATAAGATAAATCATAATTCATTACTTTTTTTACAAACAAAATGTCAAAATGAGGTCAGAATTTCGTTAATTTTAGTCAGATAACATACGTTAAATAAATACTCGAAACGTCTTCACGACAATGAAAAAAGAGAAACACGAATCGGATACGAATTCCGAAACCAGAGAATTCCCGCAAGGCCCAAACACTGGAATCGCCGATTATGTCGACAGCTCCGGGATTACCATTGTTTTCTATCCTTGGATATGTTTTACAATCATTGTGTCGAGAATTAACCCGGGACTTGATGCCACCGGGAATGGAGAAAAACAACAAGGCGCGCGGCGTGATTCGCGAAGGAGAACCAGATTAGACGCGGCTGCCGAAAAAGAAATGGCGGTGCACTAAATCAAAAGCGAATCTTCTAACTCCGATGTAATGCCCATATCACACTATATTCAAGCTACAAATACTTTGAAGCACTCTTTGAGTGCTCAATTTGTAAAATTCTTTCTTCTGATTAGTCAACAAAGTATTTACAGTGATAGTAGTCTAGATCTACAAAGAAGCCATAAGCCGTAAAATTTTAAGAAATTAATCAATCATAGTTGAATATGAGAAAAATAATTGACTGTGATTGGACAATTCCTTATGGCTTTACGGTTTAAGAACCTCTTAAAACAAAGTTAAGAACTTAGACTTATGTAGCTCGCAGGAAGTTAATGTTCGTATTACACTAACGATTGGAGATTGCGTTCGCATTTGCGTCTCTTGATCAATCAAAAAAAAGCTATTAGACAGCAAGTTCCTTTTTGATGGATCAAGAAATGTAAACGCGAAAACAATCCAATCATTAGTATAATACAGGCAATCATAGGGTGCGATCCACTTAACATTGCAAATGCTTCGTTGATCAATTAAAAAAAAGAATTTTAAAAACTGACCAATCAAAGAGCTTCAAAATATTTATAGCAGTAAATCATAGTAGTAACACCCTATGACAGTTCACACTAGCGATTGGAGATTGTGTTCACGTTTACATCTCTTGATCAATCAGAAAGGAACTGCTGACAACTTCTTTTCAAATTAGAACCTTACGTAAAATAAATCGCATCTATAGTTCGCGTGATGCGATAATATACATAAAAAAAAGTCATTTCAATTGTACCTTCCCTATATAATTGTAATATTGAGAAAGTTAGTTAGAAGAGGAATCACATTGTGGATGTCGCTTATCTTAGGAAGAAGAAAACAAAGTTTCGAATCGCGTTAAATGTAAAAGAAAAGCCGTCCCCTCTCGTCCTCGATCTCGCGGAACAAGAGAAATTTCGCAAGAAACAAAGACGGAGTTTCTTTTGCGGAGTTATGCCGACGCGAATATTCTTGTATCGTTCTAAACTTCTGGATAGTTTGATAGATGAAAGATTAATCACAAGTGTAGATGGCGAGAAAAAGACTATAAGAGGAAAGATCGATATTAATTACACACTTTAATGAATAAAATTAAAATTAAATTAGCTAGAATATGCGAATAAGCCAATAAACTTAAAATGTTAATTTTGCAAACGTCAGTGATCGATGCGATCGTCCTAAATAGAATAGAAAAAGATCTGTTTAGCTAACCGATGAAATGAAAGAAAAGTACTTCCCGCGGGAGAGAATGTCGTCAGACAGATTATCCTCTTTTCGCGCGAATTCGACTCGCAATTGCGAAGAAGATTCCTAATAAGGAAATCATCGTGATGATATCCTGTGGCGAGAGAGGATCAAATTGTCGCTACGGGAATCAAATGACAACGGATGATTGCCATGGAGAATCGAGACGGAGACTTAGTTCCGAACAAAAGATTCCAAATGAAATCAAACTGCGATCGGAATGTTCGAAGTGGAAATGGAAAGAAATAGAAAACTTTGGATATATTGACTGTTGAAAAAGGCTCTGGCTTGATCTATGAATCAATATAACATTCTGGACCTTAATTGGAGAGGACCTAACTTTGGACCTTAATTGGAGAGATCGGAAAGTCATCCAGGAGAACAAAAAGACTATCACTGTATAATTAAGAAATTTTGTTGTCACTTTTATATCAACATATATTTTAATTAATTATATATAATTATTTAATTATATACTTAATTATCAAATACTTATTTTTAAAACTCATAATAAAATTGTTATCTTTCCCTCGAAAAATAGAATTGAACAATTAGCATCCATCTATACATTGTCAACTATTTTCTAAATTCTTTGAAGTGGAATCTTACTTTAAAGAGTGAAAATTGAGTTAATATCTTGATAAAGAATGGCTCAAGTGGCTTTTCATTCTTTAAGAGAGATTTTATTTTTCAGAGTGATATTTACTTAAAAGTTTTAGAAAGTATGTAAGTAGAATTAACTCGTATTTTACAGTCAACATCCAATCCAAAAAGTTAAACAATTCTAGAATTCGAGCAAGAAGCTTGAGTTATTTTAAAATCGGAAGATTAATCAAGTTCGACATAATTTTTCTGTGTTTGTATTACGTTGTTTTGGACAACGTAAGTGTGCCATCTTATTGTTGGTTTATCATAGAAATGTGCGACATAAGAAGTCTTTTTCCAGTATTTATGGCAAGAATCAATTTAAAAATCGAATTCGCCGAAATCCGCTGGTTTCTATCGATTGCCTAGTGCCACGAATAATAGATTGCTGTATCAAGGTCGTGATAGATGACAGCAATTGTGAAAGAGAAAGATAGAAAAGTAGAACGTCGCTGTACCGTGTCGATTTCGTCACGAGCGACTATCATTTTTATTACATCTCCCGTCGACAAGAAGACGCAATGCTCGTGGCAGACGGTGCCAGAGGCGCAAGATAATCGTGTCCTTTTTGCGTATCCAATGCGAGAAGTTATCAAGGGCTAATGATCCACTGGGGATCGACTTCAATTAATGGCGATGCAATCGCGATGGTAGATACAATGAGATAATATCGGGCAATATTCGACGATAATATTCACAATGTAATAAAAATTCAAATCCTCTCTCTAATCCTTACTACGAAAATCAAATTATAGCAAACGTCAAATCTTTTTGAATAAAATAAATACATATATTCACACATAGTGGCTGTGTTTCAAAATTCACTGCCAGTACTGAAAATGTATAGTATACGTAACGTAAATTGTAGATTTTCAGCGCTGTCAATGAATTTTGGAACCAGCCATAATAAGTTTACCTAAATTAAATAAAATTTAAATAAGAATAAAATAATATAATATAATTATCGAGCTCTTTGTATTTGTATGACTTTCTAGAGGTCTCTGACTTAAAGTTCGTATTTATGCAAAGAAATCATCATTAACTGTGATTAGAAGAGTCAATAAAATAGTTGTGAAAACATCAAGAAATTTTTTTTAAGATAAAAAGATTTTCGTGTGTAAAATCGACAAACGTTGGCGAACATCGATGAACAAAAATTCTAGTTTGTAACATTTCGCATTACGGTTTGGAGATCTCGAGGGACTTGCGGAAACCTCAACGGTCTCGTCGTGCCAAAGGTCAGGAAATCCCGCGGCGCCATCGATGACCGCGCGAAATTATTTCGTCCTGGGTAGAATGGCGCCGTTTCACGACGAAATCGATCATCGATCTGACTCACATGAAAGTTGGGTAAATGTGCGAATAAAGTTTTATTCGTAGATAAAAATAATCGTTGTTCATTTTAAGTAAAAACTTATTTGTGCACTAAATGAGTATGATATATGTATATTTTTTACACTCGAAAAAGTTTTATTCGTTTTAGTCAGATTATCAATATGAATAATCTCCATATTGCTCAACATCGATTCTCTTTATATCAGATGTTTAGAATAATTATAAATAAATTTTTATTTTGATTAATGCTGCTTGCTAATGACAGAATCTCTGCACTGAAAAAAGTCTCTGGAAAAGTGATTGATTGGAATTCTAATAGATGAGTAAATCAAAAGTTTTTTTTAATCTATTAAATTCTAATCGAGATAATCAGATGTCCAATTATGATGATCAGAATTCTGATTGATATGATTAGAATATGTTGGTTCGTTCGTTCTCTTCAATTAGAAATTTTTCTCAATATGTAATCTTTGTTGTCAAATAAAATAAACGCGAATATAAGAATAGTGAAGATACATAAGGAATAATGTGGAACTATAGGGTAAACGCCAGTAGTTACAATGAAACATTTAGCCAACACTTAGCCAACGCTACGACTGTCAATCTGGTACTAGGCCATCATTGGCAAATGATTGTCTGACAGTCAAAGTTTTGTTAGTCAGTATTGGATCATCATTGGCAAATGACTGGCTAAAAGGATTGGGTCAGTATCATTTGCTAGCACCGGATCCAAATTATCATCCAGTACTTAACCAGTATTGAGCCAGTAATTTGCCAATATTGCGCCAGTATCTGAACTATGGCAGTCAGAACTGGCCCAGTACTGGACAGAGTGTAATACCTTATATCGGTAACAAATCAAATTTTACTCACATACCGAAAAATTTCATCCTGATTATAAAAAATGTCTAGTACTTCGAACTCTTAATGACAATATCGATATCATCATATTATCATTGCACAGGTATTATATATAATAAAAAAAGGTATGCAACAACAATATAATAATATCAATTTATCGACAAAAGCTAAGAATCGGAGTACAACTCACCGAGGACTCCGAAAAGCGTACTTGCTTCGTTCTGAGGGCACCGCGGAATACCGAGATGGACTTGGAGTTTACGAACAAGGAAAATGAAAATAATGGAGCGGAAAGGGAAAAAGAAGGAATTATGTGAAAGAAAAGGGCGATGAGTGGGTGGGAAGGAGGAAGAAAGGAGGCAAAAGGTCAGACTCGTACGTAGAATAAACGGGGGCGGGTTACAGGCGTCCGGATCACGGACGATGGAACCAAGAAGGTTCGTCGGAGTGACGAAAGACGGAGAGCGAGGGGGAGGAGGGGGAAGTTAGTGTGGTGCACGTTCTTTGTCCGATACTTCACGGAGAACGGACGCTCTCCTCCACTGCCTCTGGTCGCGCAAAAACGAGTCTAGTTTCTTAGGAGCGCGCACTCCCCCCCCCCTCCCTCCCTCCCTCCCCCTCTCTCTCTCCCTCTCTCTCTCCCCCCCCCTCCCCCCCTCTCCCCCCC
>Ga0157364_1006529_pt1 | contig 11999 bp, 5 predicted proteins | sample AttsexASBM2_FD_111476 | JGI IMG/M metagenome (GOLD analysis project Ga0157364, IMG submission 111476) | Fungus gardens microbial communities from leaf cutter ant in Ribeirão Preto, State of São Paulo, Brazil - Atta sexdens ASBM2 | ecosystem: Host-associated > Fungi > Mycelium > Unclassified ...
ACTATCGTGGTAGTAATATATCAATTAGAATCTTACACATATCTACCACATTCGAACGTATCAGTAATAAGATAGCTGTAATTGATTCACGTTCTAATGCTTGATTATTGCGAGTACCTACCTATTTTCGTTTGCCGAAAGTAAATATAAAAGAATTAAAAGAAAGACTTCGTTACCCTCATGTCGTTACAATATTTTATTTTTCCTTTTGTCATGTTAAGGTGTTCAAACACAAGATTAAATTTCCAAGATATTTAGACTGATTAGATATTTCTGACACGATTCTAACATGCAAAAAGAAAAAAATATCGTCTTTTGAAATGAAAAGGTACGTCTTTTTCAAGAAAATTGGCTTCGCCTGTTCTTATTGTGTGAAATAGTACACAGCGTGTACCTACATACAGCTTGTCGTGTCGAACACTTGGAAAATTGAGTATAAAGACAAGAATAGAAATTCGCGCGGTCGCGTCGGAAAGGCGGCTTAGAATTTTAAGTAAATTCTCTCGGGATGCGCGACGTAAGAGTCGAACTAGTCACGACAAGGAATCTTTCGTGTTCCCGTTAGGCGCGTTACCTATCGCACGAGAGAAAGTTTTCCTATTTATACAGAAAACGCCGGAAGCAGCGAGTAGATAATTGGTTGTCGAGAAAAATCAGGCGCAATTGGCGGGTGCTGATAGTTCGTTCTGATCGAGCGAAATCATTAAGAATTTCATAATAATTTAATGTTTATGCGCGTTTATTATATAATAAAGTTTATAGTTAAGAAACTGGTAATGCTTGATATACACAAAAATACGTACAAGTATTTCGAAGTTTACATATTCGCCAATAAGTTCATCACAAGTAGCAAATCAAATTTCATTCAAAATATTTCTTGATAAGAATTTAATAGTTAATTTAAAATTTTAAGATTTTCAATTAAAACAAATTCGATTTGTTTATTGTATAAAATCGCTTTTTCGATCAATTTATAATATATTCTTTATAATATATTCTTAAAAAAAATTTTTTTGAGTACGTAATAATGAGTTTTCCTTTTTGTAATAAGTATATCAGTATCAAGAAAATTTCTTTATTAAATTCTAATTTTTTGTTAAGATGACTCTTTATATTTAAAAGAAAGAGAGTATATAAAGATTATGCATTTCGCGAATTTCCTCCGTCCAGATCCATTCTTGGAACGTGAACGTTTTGTGATATTGTGTCAGGCTACTCCTCGCTCTGATGAAGTGGACTACAAAATTCACGAAACGTTGGCATTCCAAGAACGAATCTGGACACGGAGGAAATCCGCGAAACGCATAATATATAATTTATATAGAAAGCATTCGTGGAAGCTTCAAGAATATTCAGAAAGAGAGTATATTGAGTAATTGTTCTTAGCGATAGAATGATATTCTTCTGTGTGTAGGATTTATAATTCTAATTTAAAGAAATTTTTAGAATATAATAGGTTTTTTTTTTTTTAACAATTACGCTATTGATAGAGTTTGTATTGTATTTCATTTTCGCACAATTGCAAGTCGTGTATGAATTGTATTAATAATGTACGCAAGTTGGCTATACGCGTGTAAATGAGTTCAGTGTCTTCGTTCTCACCTGTTACAAGATATCGAACGGGGACTATGTTAACCGAATAACGGTACGAAGGCGCATTATAGAATCGTGACAAAAATCGTGTCTCATGCCTCGGATTGGTAAAAACATCGGAGAGTCTTGTCTTACCGATCGGCAGTAGGCCTTATATGATGTTTAACGTCTATCAATATCCTATTAATCAGAACCGTTGTATTAATCTCGAGGCTTATGAAGATTGCAATAGAGTCCAATTTCACACGCAAGATATATGATTTTCGCTGAATTTAAATGAGTACATATGGAGGAAAAATATATGTAAATTTCGCTTGAACTAAATTAAACTTGAAAACAATTAGTATATTGATTTATGTGTATCTTAGAGGTATGCATATTTTTGTGAGATAACACAAGTTTCGCGTTCTTTCATAAAATAAAAATATTTCGTGAAACAAGTATCGCGATGCGTAACGGTACTCCGATATACCGTATAACCAATAGAACGTGGTATATCTGCTTGTGTCTGCTGCGTCTGCAAGTGCAACTTGCGGGTCGAAATTTTTCGTGGCGTCGCGTTCGCCGTGACTCACTCTGATAATATTATTTTTGTTGCTCCGCTAATACATGGAATATACTCGCTCGAAGTTTATCTCACAATGAGAACATGCTCTCTATCAGTCGATGATTCACATCATATTAAATATCGAAAACAATAGACATTTTAATATGACGCTCTAATCTCTCTTCTCTTTGTTTGTACAGAGAAAAATGGTTGAATAACTGTTATAAAATTAATTAAAACTATTCTGACTATTTTTGCCAAACATTTGACAAACTTTACTTGCCTGAAAGTAAAAATATCGAAGGTGTAAAAAAAAGATTGTAATATATTACAATTATAGTAATCCATTCAAGTGATTATTCTTACTGGAAAGTATAAATTATACTAATTATTTTCAAGATTGTAAGCATAAACAACTCTCTCTCGAAACTTTACACACTTGTATTTTTTAGTAAAGTAAATTTTATCAGCACTAAGACAAAAATACTCGTTGACAAAGTAAATTCTATCATCTATGGCAATTTATAGATTTACTTTAAAAAATGTAAAAGTACTTTACAATATTGGCTATTATTCATCAATCGCTGATGAGAAAAGTAAAATAAATTTTACATAAGCTAATGCCAATCCTTAAATGGACTTGCTAATTCCATAAAATTCACTAGAATTCTAGTGCATATTACTTTACATTTTTCTCCGTGAATACTATATAGAGTGTATGTGATTACTTGACACATCCGGTAATTTAAACGTTAGTTATTTAAACTTCGAGACGAGACAATTTATCAAGATAGATACGATAATGTTTAATCCTAGTTTTCTACGTTAAATTTCTTAGATAATGTACATGTGGTGTAACCCCTTTCATTTACAGTGAAATCGCTGCTATCTTAATTTTATAGAGCGAGATAGAAATCGTAGCAGTACCTTTAAAGTTGCGACGAGTAAATTATATAGGTAGACAAGATGATCTTGACCTGAAAGTGCACGAGTTAATAGGATTAATCTCTCACTCTCTTGAACGACCGGACTCAAGTCTTATAACTTGTCGCCATTCAATTCGTATTAAAATTTTGTTTTGTACCTCACTAATTGTGTATAATTGGTGTAATTGTAATAAAACGTATATTATTATTTATATTATTTAAGATCAGCAAAATTGATGTTTGCAGTTTTCTAGTTCTGCAATTTGTACTTCTACGCAAAATATAATTTTCCTGTGGTCGTTTTATTAGAATAAAAGCTATATATCAGATGATAAATAACATCGTTACAGCGGGTTAACCGCCTTCAATAACGCCATAGAAACGCCGGTTGAAAGAATTAATCTAAACGTTTGTGCCTCTGATAACAAGCGAAATATCGGACGGATGCAACACATGTCTTTTATTAGCTGCTCTCTTTGTCAAATAAAGGTAATTAAAGTGGGAATTCCATAATTAATGTTGGCAGCTGTGATGCCATCTCTAGTGTATATAATATCAACATCTTTTTATACCGTTGATAGACCGATGTAGGCAATAAATTGTTTCTTGCAATAAATATTTGAGTTCGTGAAGACTTAAATATGATACTTATCGTGCCATATCTCCATTTCTTTACCTATCACTTTTAGGAATGGTTTCATTATGAATCATATATTATGTGACAATTCTTTTATCGACAAATCAATTAATAGAAAGAAGATATTGTTGTATCTTCACGGTCAGTGATAATCGAAATTGATGTTCCTTCTCGGAGAAGACATTAATCTTGGCATTTAATCCAATTTTAATCCAATTTGGTAAGTTAGAAATTAGTTTCAAAGATTCAAAGAAAATTAATTATTTTATTGGTCTCGCCCTGAAAGTGGATTTATCTCGCGTGATACTTCAATACGTTATACGTTAACCATTTGCAATTTGCAAATTTGCGATAATGCCCATTCGAGGTCATGCTAGACGACGGAAGGTTGAAGTGGCGAGGGCTTGAACTAGTTCGACGTGTGTCGTTCCGACTCGTTGACGTTACAAGAGTCGTACCGCGTGTAACCGACGCGATTAATTCCCGGGAAACTAGAGAACGGAAATTACTAGATGATACAAAGCGACGTGCGATCTCCACCTCTTGTTTCCCCCGGGATGGGACGAGAAGAGCGGAACGATCTACATGTATTGCAGAAGGTCGGCGTAGCTCTCGCCTCTGCGGACGCGGACAGATCACCGACTAGGCTTCGCGAACAGTCAGTCGGCGATAGAGGTGGTAGTTACGCAATGACCGACTCGCGATTTCCATCACGGACGTTCCAGCCTTTGATTCTGGCCCAGCCCAAGAGAGGTGGTCGACATGGGCGCCGGCAGCATCTTATTTTCTCTCTCACGTTCCACTCTAATTCCTCATATTTAAAATATCAAGTTGCTGTTATCGTTTCAAAAAGAAAAGGGATAAAGAGAACTGAGTTAAGTATTTATATACAAAAAAATAGCTTTCTATCGCTAAGAAAAGTGATTATTTAATTTATTTTCTTCCTTTCAAGTAACGGTCTTTAAAAAGAACTTTTTCGTAATTTATTTTTAAAATATACTTATTATAAATTAAATAACTTATTTTAGAAAAAATTATTATTTAAAATTATATACTTAAAACAAGAAATTATTTTCTTTTGAAAGATATTATAAAATTGATCGAAGCGACTTTATATAAGAAATAAATTCAATTTATATAAATTTATATAAAGATTTTACAAATTTGATTTTATTCTTGAGACTTCCACGGATGCTTTCTATATAAAGATTTTGCGTTTCGCGGGTTTCCTCCGTGTCCAGATCCATTCTTGCAATACCAACGTTTCGTGAATCTTGCAGTCCACTTCATCAGGAAACCCGCGAAACGCAAAATCTTTATATAGAAAGCATCCGTGGAAGTCTCAAGAATAAAATCAAAATTTATCTTAATTTAATAATCTTGATTGAAGTAAAATAAATTTATTAGGATTCGGAATATATTTTGAATAAACTTGATTATCTATCATAAGTGGTAAGCTTATATGGATATATGAATTTTTGAAATATTTAAAACAAGTAATTATTACTTGCATACAATAAGTATTTTTCTAAGTGTTGACTTTAATATACAAAGTAAATTCATTCAATTGTGAACTTACAAAAATTTATAACACACAGTATGTCCTGAACAGTATGTTTTATGAATGTTCGCTATTTTCCTGATTAACTATTTAATTACTTTATTTTTCTGATTAAATATTGTCTAGATTAAATATTTAATGACTTTTTTGATAAAATTAAATAAATTACATTCATAATGTGAAAATATCTTGAATCTATAATAAACTAATCTTTCAATAAGTTTTCAATTGTAAAATAATGTTTCCATGTATTTTATGTGCAATTTCTAATCTCAAGTACTTAATTACTTTTCAAATTAGCGATAACGAAAGTCCTTTTTTTAGATTTAATAAAGTAACCTAATTTTAAACAGATTAAATATAAAATAAAATACTTCTATGGATACGATATGATCTTAGATCTAATTCATCTGAGATATATATAATTTCTCTTTCCTTTTTGTTACATATCACATTTTATATAGCAATATCATGATTCAATTCGGCATTTAAAGATTAATGCAATTTCCGTGAGTTTCCTGATCACAAATATCTCCTTTAGGTAATTTCCCGAAGGAGCAACTTCTTTTCCGCCATTGAAGCTCGAGATACAGGTGCCACAGAGCTAAATGAAAATCGAACTCGACGTATGGCATTCCCGGCGTGAAATTTCTCCGCGGTCGATAGCTATTGTTACATCATTCGCATCCTTTCACAACGTTGCGCCTTATTGCCGATAACAATGGCAGTGGGGTACGGAGGGGCTCTGATAGATTTCTTTATTAACTTCGCAAGAGAGATCGAGAAAGTAACATAAAAATATAAATCATTTCGATGCACTCGACAAAATTGATAATCTGCACTGAAAAAAAATTTAGTCAATTTTAATAAATGTTTAGTTGAATACTGCCAACTAAATATTTATTAAATGTAAAGATATATTTATTTTGATGAAAGAAATTAATTTGATTTAACAATTTTCAAATCATTTTTTTTATTAAACAAATATTTACTTACTGTAAGTAAATGTTCAGTTGGCAGTATTGAACTAAATATTTATTAAAATTAACTATATTTTTTCTCAGTGTGTTTATTATTATTTTTATTTGTATTTATTAGTACTTTTCTGTTTTGAACGACTTCATAAGATGTAGGATATATGTGCCTATTATTATTCATCTTATAAATAAATTCACGATGCACATGATATTATGCATTCGATAAAATTGATAATCTGTTTATTATTTTTACTGGTATTAGTACTTTTCTGTTTAGAATGACTATCCATCTCATAAATAAATTCATGATATACATGATATTCATGATTTTACGTACATGAAATATTTTATTACTTGAAATAAGTATGCATTACTGAAGATTCTTTAACGTTGACGTATATTAATGTACATAACATCCGTGTGATAATATTAATTAAAGTTTAAATAACAGGTGCGGTATAAGACCGAGCACAATTATCACAGATCTTCCACACGATGCGATGATAATGCAAGCGGTGTTTATCGTTTCGTGACGAGCGCGGTTCAAAGGCCTCATTTACGATAGCCATACATACATTTACCGTATTGTTATAGTCAACCGAGATATATACATTCAAATGTACTCGTGGTCTTAACGAGTATGGAGATTTTATTTGTAAATCAAAACTTCTCCTCAACAAAAATACCGATAGATAAATAATCTTAATTAGAAGCAAGAATTATTTTAATAAAAGTTCGAGGATTCTTGAAATATATTTAATATCAAAATTTAGATCTTAATTTCTTAATAGTCATATTTATAACTACATCACTAGAAAATTATATTAGTGTTTTAATATCTGATACAGTTGGAATGTTTTATTCAAAAAGAAATGGAAAGAATGATTTTATTGGAGTATCCAAAAACTTAGCTAGATACAGATATAAAGATAATTTTGATAGACTATGAAAATTTTTAGGACACTCAAACTAATTGCTAGATTGTCAACATTTTTTGATCGATATTTAAAATTTTGAATACTTAGCAACATCTCTCCGTGTAATAGCTAACGCTATTAAAATAAATACATTTTAAATGAAAAAGATGATTGACGTTTACATTAAAAAATTATGTTTCCGAAGTTATTTTCAATAGTCGAATTTTGCTCACACTAAAAAGTTTAAGAAAGAAAAATTGAACACTTATATGAAAAATAAAGATACTTTGTATCTACTTAAGGTATCTCCAGATGATACGGTCAATGTATGTCAGATTGTCAAATATTAAACACATACAGACATATGACATGCATAATTATTCATGAATATAAATCAATTTAGTGAATGTGTGCAAAGTTAGCTTATGCTGGCCAAATCGTCTGGAGGCAGCTTTATGCTGCAGCGCTAACATTTGTGGGAAGAGTTCACGCAAAATTCACATACGCGAACTTCATACCGAGCTTTATTCAATTCAGAAAGCTTTCCGATTAGATGAATATGCAATGATTCAATAAATCACGAGCACGTTTTGATTTTATATGTCGTTATTCATTCACGATTGACGCACGATATTGACTTTATGTACCGTTATTCATTCATGGGAATATTGTCTAAAGCTTTTGCTCTTTTATATGTTTTTACAATTTTTTGTATAAATGTAAATTATAGCACTTATAAAGATATTTCTCCATTATTATTGCTATTGTATATTATAATTTTTACAAATTATATTAATTTCATTCACTTTGGATCGATATACGTACATTATATCAGAAGACTAATGAAGACGAACGACTCAAAAATTGAATACGCATTGTTTTCTCGTTGTAGTTTCTTCAGAATCTGGGCAAGGTTGATCGAACCGCGGACGATATATTCGACGAGCATCTGCAGAACTTCACAAGGCAGCAGAACTCCGCCAACAGACTGCAAAAGGAGTTCAACAATTACATCAGGTGTGTTCGAGGTAAGTCTTCCTGCGGGGCAAAACTAACTTGTCTTTTCTTTAAATGGCAATCGTTATTTATTAGACGCGCTTATGTTTATCATGTATTACACACAGTACAAATGTGATATTGTGCGATAAATTAAATGCTTAAGTTTACAGAAATTTAACAGTTAGCTATAGAGAAATTTTTTATGGAGTCTCGAATGTGTGGTAGTAATTACGGTATGGCACTTAAGCACCTTAACTTTTGAATGATTAAGCGTTTAATTATCTAATCGGCATTTCGAATATATTCGATATTGATTAGAAAGAAATTTTGTAAGCGCTTATTTAACAATATATTCACAGTAATTAGACGAATGTAAAAATTTGTATTACGTAGTTTAAAACTGCACAGCAGGAAAGCGACGATAGCTATTCATCTAGCGAGTCTTGTTAGCTATTAATATCTTAACTATAACTTCTATATTGTAAAAAGTTGTTTGAAGGTTATTTTTTTCAATTATAAATTCTTTAACCAGCGAATGTTCTTTGCGAATGTCTTATTTTGATATGAATTTAATTAACGTAAAATATATTGAGATTTATATAAAAATTCTTGAATTCCTGAAGAGTTTTCCTAGCAATCTTTTCTTTCTGCCGTAACATCCGTAGTATAAAAAGTAAAATTCTTTGCACATTTATAAAAATAACTTATTCGAATTAACAAATCCGTGCAAAACGTGTCATATATATTAAAAAGAAAAAAAAAGACTTGCATCGCCATGACCTGGTTGCTAAGCTCACGTGGAGGCTGAATTATTTGCTCTGTAATTCTGTACTCTGCCCTCTCTTTTTTGCAGATTGAGATAAATTTGTTTATCGATACGTGTTTAATTCGGCATTGATTTATAGATATGCCTGCAGTTTTACCGTATCCTCTTACCTCTTTTTTTCCTCTACGTACATTACGATATAAAAATTATTTAACTATTGACATCAAAATAAATAAAAATTTTGCTCCATATGAGGATGCGATAAAAAGAATACAAATTATTTGGAATCTTAAACGAAATTATGCAATTAAATATAATTTTGTCATGTAATAAATGCCGAAAAGATTTGTGCTGCATGGAAAGAATGATTTTTCTGGAATATTTAAAAATTTAGTTTAGGATTGTGCGTTTGTACGTAAAATATAATAATCTACATTTTTATGTATACAGTGTAAACTATGTAAATTATGTCATCTATTTAAATAATCTATTCATCGAAGTTTATGTTCTTTGACATTACATTGTACTGCATTTAAGTTTCTATCGCTTGTATATTTTCATTTATATTATATTAAAATAAAAAAAAATTTATATTAATATTAAAATCAGATATATTAATAATAAAGCTTAATTATTTTTGTCTATATTATGTTATCCCATTTATATATTTTACATCGCTCTCTTGTATTGTCCACATGAAAAAAATTTGTATAACCTTAACGTAAACAATACGTAAAAAAAATTACATAATAATATGTAATGTAATCTTGAAATGTACGGCATAACCTGATTTATTATAGTTAGGTTCAAATTTGAAAGTAATTTTGTTGGACCATCACAATAATTCTGTGGAAAACTTAAGCATGATAAGCAATACTACAAAAAGTTTTAATATTCTAACAATCAATTCGAGCAATTCTTATGTAACTATGTTGATAGTCTAACAAAATTATTTTAAATCTGTTTTTAGCTTTAGATAACTTTTAGATAGTTTTTAGCTTCAGCAAAACCGTTCTTTCCTGTGGAAATCTTTATCGCTCACATGATGGGGAGTTGATTTCTATTAACTTAACAAAGACTGTCATCGACAATCGGGAAAATGATTTTCGCTGTCTCTCAATCGACACTTCCATTCGCTATCTCCGGATGAATGACGGACATGTGAATAACTCGCAGGCATTGAATAACGACCAACGCGGCGATCCTGTGCAAGCTCGTCGGCATCAATTACTGTCGAGAGGAACCAGCATAATATTTTAATCGTCTGTATATTCGGTAATGTACCGTAGAAGTACATGCGAAATGACCTTTGATAACGCTCTACAGGAAGGAATTACTCTCCGCTTCGCGTAATACGCCGCAATCTTTCGTGCTGTTTCAGTAGCGCCGTGTCCGAAATGTTGTGTGTTAATCCATATGGCCTTGTCGCGATTGAATGTTGAATATTTTAGATAGACAGTAACCCGAGGTACCATCAATCTGCAATCGATAGGGTACAGTCGAAATTGATAAAAACAATTCGTTGGCTTTTCCAATACACACAGAAAAATATTATTCTATTGCTAAGGAAAGTAATTGGTCAATTCATTTTTTTAAGTTACGATTATTTTTAACAAGGAATAATTTTCCTGATAATAATTCTAAAATATTTATTATAAAAAGAATCCATTATTTTGTCCTTAAAATAAGAATTTATTTCCTTTTGAAGAATATTAGAAAATTGATCGAAGAAGCGACTTTATATGTATAATAAACAAATCAAATTTGTCTTAATTTAATAATTTTGATTCAAGTATCATATTAGTTAGAATTTAAAATATATTTTTATGTTTGTGATGAACTTATGATATCTAATAGATTTGCAAATATATATATATATATATATATACATATATATATATGAACTTTTAAAATACTTAAAACGATTAATTATTATTTGTGTACAGTACGTTTTTTTCTGTATGTGGATACGATGACGAGATAATTAATATTTTGTGCAGTAAGTACGACAACTTTGTACTATTCAAATTTCAGCAGAAAGTTAAAATTTACTTGACAGTTACATCTTGCTTTGTGTTTCTGACTTCTAATGGCATAATATGTAATTTATAATGCAAAATCATGATTATGATTATTGATTATGTAATATACATATTGTGTTGTAGAAGTATATTGTAATTCACATTAGGCATAAATTTATTATCAATTTTGGATTATTGACTAAAATTATATCAATCAAAATTATTATATTAATTTGCAAGGTAATTGACACTGACGTTCACACGCCGATGATCCTTCGACAAAATCTTTAGGTTTTTATGAAGTTTCCGCTTCACGAGTGGAATTACGCGTTTTAAAAGCTGGAGACCGGCGATGCGCTCATTCTCTCTCTTTCTCTTTCTCTCTCTCACCTCACACGAGTCTTGACACGTGGCTAGCAAACACACGCGAAATCAATAGAAAAACGTCATTCGATCTTTAATCCCTCCCACTCGAATTGTTAGTCGCAAACAACTTTTTCACGCTTGACTGGTCTATAGCGACGTGACCGTTTTTACAACATCTGCGTTTCGACACCGCTGACCACGAATTTTAATTTTCACCAGAGACCGATCAAAAATCGTCAAAAATGTATTTAAAAAATAGATACGAAATTCGGGGACGCTGTTTCCCGTTAGATAAATGTGATGCGGTCGCGGATGACTTCCTCAGAGAAGGTGTTAAGCTCGAAGTGCACAGGATCCGCGTTAACAGCTCTTACCTTTTCATTTATCACTTAGCAGATGGGCATAAATACCCGCATGCGAAATGTGTCGGTAGGTAAGTGTCGACGAAGTCCCTCTGTCATTATAAATGCGGGCAATGGTAAAATATGATGAAAGTATGTCTGTAACGCGTTGCAAATTCGATCGCCGACGATTCGTCACAATTTTCGCAAATTTTTCATCGTCGTATGCTCTATGTCTGAGTCCAAGTTCCAGATGAGAGAAAAGAAGGAGCTATAATGAGGACGTCAGTGCGCGACTCATTGAATCGGGTAAAAAGCGATTATACTGAGAATTATTATTATGGCAGC
>Ga0157364_1006530_pt1 | contig 11998 bp, 6 predicted proteins | sample AttsexASBM2_FD_111476 | JGI IMG/M metagenome (GOLD analysis project Ga0157364, IMG submission 111476) | Fungus gardens microbial communities from leaf cutter ant in Ribeirão Preto, State of São Paulo, Brazil - Atta sexdens ASBM2 | ecosystem: Host-associated > Fungi > Mycelium > Unclassified ...
ATGATGATGACGTCCATGATGATGAGAATGGAGCGTGGCGTATTATCCGCCGGGCAGGAGTAATCATCATTTGGCTCAGGCCAATGGGAAACACCATGAGGCTTGGAACAGGTAAGCCACTTTATAAAACTCCTCGTGCTAGCATCGTCAAAGACAGTTTCTCTTCGTACGCTTACAAAGTAAGATGTAGTAAATCCGTATCTTAAACGCGTGAGATCAACGTGCTATTTTTCATAAAAATCAGTTTGTTTAATTCCGACGAGAAATTCTCGTCGGAAACGACAGAAGTTCTCACACCTATATCCGTCAGCTAGTTGAATCATCATCGTTTCAACGAATCGTGTGTTTTAATCACGTCTATATTAATATCATATTAATCATCAATCACTACATTTAGGAAAACTACAATTTACAAGTAACGATTCTGATCGTGTTGTGAAACTAGTGAAGCTCACAAAGACACTAAGTGAAAGAATCAATATCTTGAGCACCATTTCTGTGACATCGCCCAAGCGACAGCTGGTACGTACATAAAAATGATAAAAATTTCTTTCGCCTTACCCGTGATAGTCTCAGCGTCGCGTGTACTAACGGGAGTAACTAGCTTCTTCGATGACCTTGATGCCTGGAGAATTGCCCTTGCCGTGGGTGAAACCTTCAGGGAGGCGGCGGATGGTCGGATGGGGCCTTCGGGCCGCTTTGGACCCTCATCTTCCACGGTGGCCAGCTTGGACGCTGTAGCGAAGAGCGATATCGCCTCGCTTTCCTGAAATGCAATTTTATATTCAGTATTTTCGTTCAGATTCGAATAGTAATTTAGATCAATGCATAAAATCTCGAGAAATTTTTTATTTTAAACTACTTTTAAAAATCATATTTTCGCACATAAATATTAATTGTTGAAAGAAGATTCCGATATTTTATCACATTTAAAAGCTCGCGATAAATTTTTCCAAAACCTATTTCCATTTGATTATGCAAATACAATTTTGCCCATTGAGAGAAAAAATGATGGCAATTATTATATTATACCTTTTAATTATAATTTATAGGTCATTTTTGGTGTTCAACTGTATATTTTTTGACAGAACTATAAAATAATTATTATTATTAATATTATAGTAGTAATAACTATGTGTGTATGAAAGTGGAACTTCTAACTATAATTATTTCGTCATGCAATTACAATCACTTTTTTCAGTGCATGTTTTTAATGTAGATTCATTTAATTTCAGATTATGTATATTGTAGTTCTACGAGTTCAGAGAACACGAAAGAAAGCACATTCCTTTTCCGCGCATGTCATCTCCAGAACAAATACAAAGTATTTTTGAAAGGGAGGTTTCACTTTCCCCACAAGACCCTAAATACTCATCGGGAGGAACCGGCGTTTAAGCCGTTGTGCTTATTTAGATTGGTCCGCTCCGGCGGACACGTTCATTTTGCTCGTCTTCCGGTTCTAGTTTATTTCAGGACACTGACTCGAGACGACACAGACATTTCAACGTTTTTGCAAAAGTATAAAATCTATTGAATGTTACGCCTTCTTACAGTAGATACTGATTTTAATGCAATTATCGATCTAATTTTAATCTTTAAGTAGGTAGGTTGTGTTCAAAACATTCCTAAAAATTTTTATAGAATTAAATTTATTTATGCTTTTATGATATAGAGAAACGTATTATATTATTTATGCTTTTATGATATAAAAAAACGTAAAAATAATGAACTTTAAGATTTCTAGATAATATTTTTTACTATCCAGAATAAGGTTTTTACCACAATTATAATAGAAAGTGCTACTATGACCTACCTAGTATTTGAAGGTTAAATTTATAAGTAAATATATCCTTATAATTCTAAAATTTAAAACTACGATCCTGCTGTCAACAAATTACTTCGGTAGCAAGAGCATAACTTTATAGATTTTAAAATTATAAAAATTAGATATAGAATAGAATCAACATTGAAATCAATATTCAAAAGATCAATTAAATTTGCATAAACAAATGCATGTAACAAACTCTCAATATTGATTAATTTTAGCAATCTTGATTATAGAAATTTCTTTGTCATTGATATCTTATCAATGCGAGTGATAAGGCAACAAGAATCGCTCATTTATACGTCATATATTAATCGTCATTATGTTTATTCTCATTAATACGTATACCGTTGAGAGTTAAAACATCCACGAGCTTTAATACCACATTTCACCTTAATTTATGCAGAGCACGAGTAGAAATATCTAGGCTAAATAGACGTTACGTAAAATTTTCAGATGATATTTATGAGCAAACCTCAACGTCACAGTCGAAGCGGTGCAGCTGCGTGACCGGAGGTGCTCCGAGACGCGTTTTGCACATCTCTTTCGACGCGCCAGTCAAGGTTCGTTAGCCGTCAATTTCACTTTCTGATCTTCTCGGTGGACTTGGCTACGCAAGGCAGCACAAGGTTATGAGAAATAATACTATATTGATATTCATTCTAATGCTGCTGTACTATACACGAGGAGAACGGAACGCGAAAATGTCATAAGGCAGATAATCGATCTCCAATCGATATCTTACTGATGGTATTCTTGTAGAAATTAACGTGAAGCGATAAAAATGATTGAACAAAAGCTGCTAATACACACGTGTAAAAAAGTACGCTATGAAATAAGAAAAGATAAAAAGCTTGAATGTAAATGTGATTATCAACCGGTGAATTTAATAAATGCAGGAGCTCTTATTATGCTCTTATGTGACTAAAAAAAAAAAAGAAAATTTGAGAGGCATTTCTTAAAACAGTAAAAAGTCTGAAAAATTAATTCAACTGTAAATTATTTTAAGCACTGCGATATCCATCCTCAGGACAGAGCGAACACTAAAAGACTAATTCATAATGGCAAATAAAACATGAAGAAACCGTTCGTTGCAAAGTAGTTATGAACATATCTCTAGTTATCTCAACCTATCGATTGATTATTGATCGCATATTATTTTATATCATGGATAAATATGAAATAATATTGCATTACTAAATCAAATGCATTTCGCAAATTCAGAGAATCTCTCTGATAGCTGATAATTTTTATAGAGGGAAAAATCAGTCCGCTCATTTATCATTTCGACATATGGTACTCTAAATAAAAATTTCATGTTCGTCATCACCGAACGAAATAATGAATAAATGGCTGCATCGCACATTAAAGCAACCGCGACTTTTCGTAGTTCATAGTCAAACACATTCTAAAAATAGCGATGTTTAATTATATAATTCTCACTATGTTGGTGTTAATTAATATTAACGCCAATATGATGTGGATTTAACATCATGGGTTTTTAATCCACACCATAGTGTTGATATAAACACCAGAGGTTTGAAATTTACATCATGTTGGTGTTAATATTAATACTAACATAAGTGAGAATTATATAGGCACCGCATGAGTGTTAAATCCACACCAGAGGAATATTGAATTCATATTGATATTTTTTAGAGTACACACGAAATGTCTTAGAAAACATGAAAGGACTAATTAGGTATTTTTATATTTTACAAGATGTGAACATTTTACAACGTGACAATCCGCGCGATTCGATACAATCTCTTGGATATGAGTATGGTCAATGCTACAATACCTTGAAGTATTCTTTATATTCTTCTCTAATTGGTCAATTCGTAAAATTCTTTCTTCTGATAGTTAATCAAATGCTTCAAAGATTATTGCTTTTAAGATTAGTCCGACTCTAACTACTTTTAATTTTTTAATTAAATAACTCTTAACTACTTTTCATTCGCGAGTCGTTTTATATAGTCGCGTTCCTTTGGTTTTTATTTTTATTATATTTTATGTTTCTGGGCCCGAACATAAAGATTGTCTAAGTGTCTAAGTGTTTATCGTAAGTCAAGAATCAACATATAAAGCATATGGATTGTCTGCAATGAGAGTAATATTACATAGTAAGCTATAAGAAATTGACCAATCATAGTTGATTATTCTCCTCACATTCGACTGCGATTGGTCGATTTCATACTGTTTACAACTTTACCATATAACTCCAATTGCAGACAATCCTGTAGCTTTAAAGTTTAAAGCAATAACGAAATCATAGAAAATTCAAAATGTCAATTTGTTTACTGGTTACGACTTGCTGCTTAAGTTTTTTTTGTGTCTTTAAGACTATTGGAGATAGTTACAATAAATCCAGTGTTGACTTAGGACTCTGTTGGACAGTTACAAGTTGCAATTTGTGCTTACGCCATTTCTCGTAACTTACAAAAGAATTTGAAAAAATGGAGGATAGCGGCACCTCCATGGGCTGATAAGCCATCATCTTCATGCGCACGTGTCGGGCTAGAGATCCATCGTGGGAAAGATCCCTCTCGCATCCTTGCGTCTTGTCGCGGTTCTTGAAGACGCGCCGCGCTGAATTGCGGCGCGCTTCCGCGAATGCAATACCTCGCAACAACATCGCGCGACATTGATATCACGGCATGAAAGAAAGGTATTTTATATTTAATAAAATAGAACGGCGATAAAAAGGAACACTGAACAATGCGCGTGAAGTTTTTGATTATGCTAATGTAATTTAAACATCAAAATTCGCGCGACGCGATCGAATCGAGGGAATGATCCACAAAGTGATAAGTCCGCAATTGTTAAACTTGCAACTCGTGTGAATGGGCAAAGAAATTTGTACGAATACGGAAAAGTGTAAAAACGCGCACGCAACTGTTATAAGATTCAATCCTTCGCTCGGATAACTCAATCAGCTTCTGCAGGATCGAACCGATATGTATAAGAGCAATGAGTTTTGCTCGTTATCAACGGATACTGGCTGATAACGTGGTACAATCTCATTTGAAAATGCTTGCTTGATGTTTCGCATATGGAGTGAAAGTGCGAGAAAACGAAAGAGAAAAGATTTAAAAAATTAACGGATATATATCAAATAATGAAATAAAATGTTACGAGAGTCATTTTTTTTTACTTAGGAACATTACATTCGTAAATTATTTTAAAATAAGATTTTTTAGAACGCACATCATTGATTGCGCGAATTTGTACACAGATTGCGACAATCATAAAATAACTGCTGCTGTCAGAATTGTTAATCATTAATCAAAGACGAAGTTGAATAATTTTGTGTCGGTTTGTACCGATCTTATTCACCTAGCTTTTTTTTTCTCACTCATCATGTATTGACCCATACTATATTAAGTCGCATGTTTATTTCTTTATAAAGCTCTTGCATTTAATTATGCAACATAATAATTATAAATGACTTTGTACATATACTTTCGTAATATAATCGTATTCTACGTTGATATAATTTGCATATTGGATCTCAAACAACTTGCATATTGATTTTAAATTAGAATAAAAATGTATCAACTATCGAAAATTATGTGAGATGCGTTTCTCTAAATAATTTCATTATTAAGATCATCTTTATATGAAGATTAAAATCTCATTATTGCGAGCAAATCTTGTTTAATTTATGCTGCACGTGGAAAGAGTTTTTGTACGTGCTACGTATATGTGTAGCACTGATCAAGAAACATGATGTAACGCGCTATAAACATAATAATAAAACATATTGATGTTTACTTCATACTTTTCTAAATAAAATTTCTCTATGTTGATAATTTCTTATTCAAAAAACAAATTGTAATTCTATATTATACACAGAAATTAAAAATAAATATAATTTTTGTACAAAATAAAAAAAAAAGATTTGATAAAAGATTTTTTAATTTAAGACGCCATTGATATCAATTTTAGATATTTGATAAGTGTACGCTTTTTAATATGTTTAATACACATGATTTTTTATCTTTTACAATCTTTTATACATTATTTACAGAGCGAATTGGGAACTGTAAGCTGTGGCTGTGTCTCAGTCGCGATTGGAAGAGCGAGCCGATTCAATCGCGGAGTGATCCCTGAAGAAGTGGACATCGCGTTAACAGAGCTGACATTCATCTTATCGAAACGCTTTCTGCACAGACTGTACATTGCTAAGTCCGTCGTTCGACTCCTACCAAGATTAAGGTAATGCTCGGCTGATATGATACAATAGTTATGTAGTCTTTTCAGTTCTCTATGGTGCTTCCGCTGGATGGCCGCGACATTTACGAGACCTTAGAATAATATCTGAAGTCGTAGAGAAAGAAAGGTACGATCCTATATCATCCCTTGTCACATGACTCGCTTAATACTCATTTAGATGAAGATTAGATTAAATGTCGTCTCTGAGACAACCAAATGGAAACGAAGAAAACTTGCATCTCTGAGAATCAGAAATCTTAAGGAGAATTATGATTTTTATATTAGCTTTCATATATAAATCCTGCATCACAAATCTTGCGACATTAAGTTTATAAAAATTAATTTAACAAAAACATCTAAAGAAACCCCATAAGAAGATATAAAGATAAATATTTTTTTAAAAAGTCAAAAAGCTCACCGTAGCGTAAGATGAAATTTTTGGTTTCCACTATGGGAAACCACTACAATCACCAGTGGAAGAAGTCGTGCAGAGACTAAAACAATAAAATAGCATATAATTAGTAACTTAAATTTTGCATTAAAGTTATATTTAATAAAGTTATATTTCTCAAGCCTTCATATTAAAGAAATCGTTTTTTTTTGTAAAATTAGCTAAATATGCAATTTTTATCATGGTTGCATATATTATCCTTTGTCTACTAAATGTATTGTTCGCTTTATCATCAAATTAATATTTACTATCATGTCATTTTGTGTTCTACTTGGCAAAGATCTATACTTTGTCCAAATGTAACTTTTGTGAGAAATAACTGTTGCAACATTGTGTCTAAAGTGAGAAAGTTTTTGCAGTGACAGAATCATAACTATAGAAATCATGTCAAATAGAAATTGTTTGCCATCGAATAATGTCTACAGTAGAGAAATCCTGGAAAAAAAATAAAGAAAAGGTACGATAAAGAGGAGAATGAGAAAATCGCAAAACGAAGTCTTATCACAGAGTTTATCTCTCTCTCGCTTTTTTAGGTTATAAGAATATTATATCTCAGAGAGAGATACCCGGTACAAAGTACAAGGTACGCGTGATTACAAGATACTTTAACTGTCTCGGTTATACCTGTCCGCCCCTCCCTGCGTGTTTTTACAGGCGGGGTGGACAAAAGCCCGCGAGCGATTCGGATTACAGTCAAAGGATTAGATCAGCTGTTGATGTCGCGAATCGGCGACGCGTGTATCGAACTACGTTTACGGAAGCCGATACCTCGGATCACAAAATTCACGAGACGATTTTCGTGTAAAGGAACTCAGCGATGACTGTGCTCCTTTAATGTATTGATTGAATTATTCCCGCAGTAACATCAGGCGAACTTGGACGGAATTAGGTTAAAGGACAGCGTCACGTCTTCGCGTCGCCAGGACGGAACGATGGATTCGATCGCTTACCGTGCGTCGATGTCTGCCGCACATTCTTGCTCGAGAAAATATACAGGGAGATACGCGTCAACGCTACCGCGTGCACGTTCACGTCACTGACATTTCCCCGTGAATTACCGGGACACAGCACCGTACAGTTACACTCCCGCGCGTCGCCTTCAGGATCGTGGCGAGTGGACCGAATGACGTGAAGCGAGACACGAGACGAAACGAGTTGAAGGACGCGCGCGGACGAACAAACGAGTCAAGAGAGGCCAGGCCGTGGCCGCGTCACGGCAGACCGACGTCGAAAGTATCACGTTAAATATAGGATGCAAAATCGTGATATCTACATGATTCGCGAGCGCTTCGCGGGATGCGCACACCGAGCGATATATTCGGCTCCGTTTATCGTCTCCTGCCTGAAGTTAGGCGCTTTATGACACTCTACGATCCGAACGTTTCGTGTCTTGATACTCTATGCATCGTGACTATAGATTTGTATAGACAGACCGCGCACGTTTCTGTTGAAACTTTAGCACTATTAAGATAATAATAATTCAGATGCTTTCCTTAACTAATTTTACAATTAACGGGGAAGAGGAAAGTAAGAAAAGCAATTGCCTTCTTTATTTTTAGCCCGATATTGATAATGAATTCTTATTTCAAGGTAGTATAAAGTCTGTTCTATAATTGCGTAAGTGCAGTTGAAAATGGTTGTAATTGCAAGAATTAATCAGTCATAGTCATAGTCAAACACGAGGAGAATATTTGATTGTGGTTCATCAATTCTTATAAATACAGTGGCTACGTTTAGCAGAAAAAGTAATTTTTGTAACTGTTGTAAAACTGTAAAATTCTTTAATACACAGGTTTACAGTAAATTCAGCGAGGAATTAAGAGCAAGACCAATCACATTAAATAATTTTGCAACAATTGCTGCTTTTTCTACTGAATGCAGCCAATCACTTATGATTATGCTTACGCAATTCTAAAATAAGCTTAATGTTTTAATTATTTTAAGACATTAATACATGTACAGCACATTTGATTTACATATATATGACATTTTAAGACTATACCCAAGCAGAACAACAAGTCATTATGATATCAAAATGATTCCAGAATGATCATTAAAAATCATTTTTCAATCATTTCCGATTCATTTTGATATTATTATGACTTGTTCTGCTTGAGTACTTATATGGATATAGTCTTCAAATTAATTAAAGTCTGTTCGCGTTACTTGAAATCTCTCAAAATTTTTTAACTTAAAATAAGATAGATACATATTTGGGAGTTGAAAAGTACAAACAACGCGAATAAACCTTAAGAATCAATTATAGGTCTGTTCTTTTTAACTTAAAGTTCTTTCATAATTCATCTTCCTTCTTTTTTTTCTATGTAGTGCCGCGTTGGAGAGAAAAAGAGAAAAGATGAACGTGTAAGAAGTTCAGGCTTTATGAGTACCGGTTTTAGATGCTCATTCTCTCTCTCTCTCTCTCTCTCCCCTCCCCTCTTATTTCCTCCCTCTTCTCATATTTCCTTTACATTGTCTTTATTCAACATATAATGTGACAAAACATCAGTCACACATTATCTCTTCTTCGAATTAATACAATTTATTATGTAAGTCTACGATTCAAAATTTTATAATTTAAAATATTTTTATGTATACATTGTTTATATATATATATATATATATATATATATATATATATATATGACTGTCTCATGTAATGAAAGTAGGAGAGTGCAAAAAGCAGTAAAAGAATAAATAATAATGTTACATAATTTAAATTAGTTAATTTAGCCAATCAAAAGATATTTTAAATATAATGTTGACCTAAAAGTGCCTAATTTTAGACATAAAAATGTAAATGAAGCGAAAATACGAACGATATTTTACGTCAAGTAAAATCAACTTTCACGATAATCACGATAATCACAGTCGCGATTCTCTTTCGGCTATAACTTCACATCAAGCATACTTGAGTATAAATTCGAGCAAAATTTTCATTAGATTTTTTTGTAAGATTTTTGAATTATTATAGCTTTTTTGAAAAAAATGATTAAATTAAAATCATTATACATAAAACTTAATTGTATATTAATTTTAATTTTCATGGCGATCACAGCATGTGATTGCATCTTTTTTTTCGCTAACTTCAAAATAAGCAGTCAGTGAACTCGAATAAACTGCTCTTCTGTTTTCATGTAAAATTTTCATTAGTTTTTTCCAGGATTTCTGTATTTTTAATGCCTTTTTGGAAAAAATTATTAAATTATTAAAAATTATTAATTATATTTGATTGTATATTTATACAACAATTTAATTTCATACTTCGTTTTGAATTGCATAAATCTTTTTCTACATAGGTATAAAAATAAGGTACACATAAATATTTGCCCGGATATTAATATTACAATTTATTATAATTTTTAATGTAATTTTAACTGATCTATCATTCGATTATAAATACCTATTAATGATTTTATCATTTAATAACGATCATTTAAAAAATTATTTTACTTTATTTGATACTTTCGCGAAATATTTCAAACGTGTGTTGATGCTTATTCTAAATTAATTTCTTTTCTTTCAAAATGTATATATATGTTATATATCTTTAATAAAACAGACAGACGCCATTCTTTCTTTCAATGACCGAAATGCTTTTTTTTTCTTATTTCCTCATTATTGTCCTCAAATAAGTATCTCTCACCGATATATATATTCGCATCAATCATAATATCCGATAACGAGCTGTTGTTTCCGCATTGTGGCGGCCATATTTTCCCGTCGCACGCATACCTACGAGCGAGCATTTGTAATTACGCAACACGCATGCACATGTGTATTCGCAACGGGATCGAAGCAGCATTGTATTGCATGTAGCTTATTATTTCCGAAAATTCGATACCCGTTTCATCTTTGCCATCAGTTTCGACAGCCGGCGCGAGAGCGCGCATTGTGAATGGCGCATGCGCTATACAAGCTCGAACGTCTATCTACGACGTCTAGGAACAATTCGTTTTGAATATGATGTAACTTGCCGCCTATGAATTTGAAACTGGCATCGATGTCGATTTGATTTTTTTGTGTAAATTCAGCTTTTAATACTGTAATAAAAAAAACCATTTTTTTCTGCCAATTCTATTCTTATGTACAAATATAAATATTACTTATGAGTGTAAACAACATTGAAATTTATTTCTCACCGAGAAACCTTTGTTCCGTATTTTTTAATAGGATAAACACGGTACATTAAAAAACAATTCTCTTCAAAATCAAAATATATTTTCATTCAAGAGAATTAGCCATTTCCTCTCAAAAATAATGAGTGTAGCAAGCCTTTAAAAATTGATTAATCATAATTTGAACATAAGAAGAATAATCGACTGTAATTGGTCAATTCCTTAAGGTTCAAGGTTTGCTAGTCCTACTTGCGGGATTAAGAATTAGAGAATTTAAGAATTATTACAGGCAATGTTCTAAAATCATGTCCCACGCTTACAATCTTCAAACTTCTGCACTCTTCGGGACATATAAATAATGTAAAAACGTTTTGATATTGTGCAAAGTAATAAAAAATATTTATTTAGATTAATTAAAATTTATCAAATTTGATAAAATAGAGATTTGACGCGAAAACATATTTGAGACGAATTTTTACAAATGTTTGTCAGTGCAAGATTTAATTGTGAAAATAGCGATGACGAGATTGACGAGTACTAAATCGTGCCGTTCACTCGCGCTTTTCGCGAGGCGCGACCGCCGTTCGCCGCCTAGAGAATTTTTCTGCCCGATGGCTGGCAACCTGGGATATCGATTGTCATTATTTATATCGTACGTTTCCTCTTCAGTCATCGATTCACTTTTTACATTTTACATTTTTACAGTAATGAGAGAGTTAAGTTTTTCCCACGGGCGTATGGTACTCTAAGTTAGCCCCCACATGTGTGATCATAGGTGTTGTTGAAGGGGAGTCGAGTGTGTGAAGAGAATGACGGATAGCCAGCAGCAGTTTTGCTTGCGGTGGAATAACTTTCAGGCGAACATCACGAGCCAGTTCGAGGCGCTGCGAGATGACGAGGACTTCGTCGACGTTACCTTCGCGTGCGACGGCAGGCGACTCCAGGCGCACAAGGTCGTCCTTTCCGCGTGCAGCCCTTACTTCAAGGAGTTGTTCAAGGTTAGAAAACCATTTTCTTCCCGCTCCCCACCTTAGACGTATCCCGTCCCTCTCCCCTTCCCCCTGCTCCCTTCATCCGTCCTCCCCCTTTCGTCCTCCGGCGGCAGCCGTCCGCCCTCCTCCTCCCCCCTCTCTTCCTCCTCTCTCTCTCTCTCTCCCTCCCTCCTTCTCCCTCGCTCTCCCCTGGCAAGTCTTCGCCCCTTTTCACCTCCTTCCCGCTTTTCCCCTGTTCATCCAATAAGCGCGCGCGCACATGTATGTATGGGTGCGTGTGTGTATATGTGTTGCGTATGTATATATGTGTATATATGTATATATGTGTGTGTGTGTGTGTGTGTGTGTGTGTGTGTGTGTGTGTGTGTGTGTGTGTGTGTGTGTGTGTGTGTGTGTG
>Ga0157364_1006531_pt1 | contig 11997 bp, 12 predicted proteins | sample AttsexASBM2_FD_111476 | JGI IMG/M metagenome (GOLD analysis project Ga0157364, IMG submission 111476) | Fungus gardens microbial communities from leaf cutter ant in Ribeirão Preto, State of São Paulo, Brazil - Atta sexdens ASBM2 | ecosystem: Host-associated > Fungi > Mycelium > Unclassified ...
ATGTTGATGCTCCACTTGATTCGACTGGGGACAGAGCAGACGTTCTCGTTTTCTTAATTCTGAGCAATTGCAATAGTTTCCGAAAAATCCTAGATTCGAAATTTCTCCTTTGATCTGTATGAACTTCTAATGGAATCCCGTATCTTAAGATAATCTGATTCAAGAAGATCTCTGCAATAGTCTTTGCTTTGATATTCTTTAAAGAGAAGACCTCTACCCTCTATTTAATGAAACAATCTACAATAACTAATAAATATTTATTTCCTGAAAAGATTGTCGGGAGTGAACCAAGCACGTCCATTTGAACTTTCTCAAATGGAGCACTAACATTGTAAATTTTAAGCGGAGATGTTCCTTTTCCCGTCAGACTCTTTCGAGCAACAGATTTTGTACGTTCTATACCAAGCTTTGTCGTCTTGTTTACAAGAAGCTCAGTAAAATCTTTTACGAATCTTCTCCAGAGTTTTATTAACCCCGAAGTGTCGCGATGAAGAATCACGAATTTTTTCTAATATTTCCTGAACTCGCTTCTTAGGAACGACTAATTGGACAACGATGCTTTTTAGATTCGGAGCCTTCCATGTTTAGAGTATACCATCCTTGATCTTCAAGAAATCCCAATAGGACCAGTATATTTTTGCGGGCTTCCTTCGATGCAATCTTTTGCCAAGATGGCCGGATCCCTTTTTTGACCTTGAAGAATGATTGAAATGTCAGGATCTTCCAATTGTTCAGGTTTCCAAGTTCACCTCCGACTAGACTATGCAACAGCATTTTCCGCTTTTGAAGCTTCCTTTACTTCTACCCTTGCACAATACTGAAAACACCTTTACGGTAAATTATTTCGAAGTCATATTGCTGGAGCTTCTCTATCCAGCATATCAATTGGCTTTCCAAATCCTTGAAAGACATTAACCGCTGCAACATATGATCCGTTTGTATTAAAAATTTTCGACTGTACAAATAATGGAACAATTTAATCAATTCAATTAGTGACAAAAGTTCGCGTTGCGTGACACAATAATTCCTCTCGGCTTTATTTAAAACACGGCTAAAATAAGAAATAATTTTTTCTTTTCCATCTTGTCTTTGCGACAAGACTGTGCCGGTTCCATCTGCGCCGAATGCATCTGTGTTGAGAATGAGCTCCCCTCCTCTTTGGGAAAAGAGAGAATTGATAAGGAGATAAGAGTTTCAAACTGCTATTAAAACTGCTTTCATATTACTCATCCCAGACAAATTTCGATTGATTTTCTGCAAGAGCATAGAAAGGCTTTGCTAATAAAAAAATCTCTTCACAAATTTACGATAATACGCATAATCCCAAAAAGCTTCGCAGATATTTTTTATTTCGCGGAATAAGCTACTCTTTAAATAGCAGTAATTTTATTATTATCCATGGAAATCTCTGCAACCAAAATTGAGAACTGCAAGTATTTTACTTCTCAACTAAAAGAAAGTACAAAGTTTTAGGATTAATTTTCAAATTTATTTTTCGCATAAAACTTTTCTTAAAATTTTCGGTCATTTTTTCAAAGCTCTTACCAAAAATAATAACGTCATCTAAATCCATTAAACAACTTTTTAAGAGAAATTTTTGTAAGATTTGCTCTATTACTCGCTCAAATATCATTGGAGCATTACACAAACTGAAGGGCATCATCCTAAATTGCCAACTCGTTTCCAATAGAGAATGCCATCTTTTCTTTATTCTCTGACCGAATTTTAATTTGTCAGTATCCGCTTTTTAAATCTAATGTAGAATACCAAGAATTATCTGTGATTGAAGATATCATTTATTCTGGGCAAGGGATAAGAATGTTTGGTAGTAACATTATTTAGCTTATGATCAATATAAAATCTTATTGTCCCATTCTTTTTCCTTACTAATACAGTTAGGGACATCCAAGGACCTTATTGATTTCTCAATTATACTTTGATTTCTCATGTCCTCAATAATTTTATTGATTTCCTCAAATTAATAGGAATTCGACGAGGAACCTGTTTAATGGGGAGAGAATCTTTTACATTAATTACATGCTCCCCAACTTCACAATTTCCAGCAACAATTTCCTCAGCAAATATATCACGAAATTTAATAAGAAGAAATTTTGCAAAGAACTTCTTCTGTGATTGATTTAAATATTTAGAATCTTTCTCAAAGAGACATATCTCAAATTCGTTTAAAATTAAAAGACTCTTCTACTCGATAATATTGAATATCATTTTTCTCTATTTCTTTCCGACTATGAAAAAAATAGACTCGAAGATATTTCCCAAATTAATTTTTTCAAAAAAATCAACACCAAAAATGCAATCATCGCAAACTTTTGCAACTAATATTAGAATATCAACTAAATAATTCCCAAGTCAAACTTTTGTATACATTTTATAATTAATTGCAATTTTTTCCCCGGTGAGATATTTTAAATTACAATTATTTATTTTAATTTAAAATTCATCCAATCCCATCAAATTATCATTTAAAATAGAGATATCAGAGTCCATGTCAATTTTAAATATACAATGCTTATTATTTACTTCCCTTCGAAACAGAAATTTATTGAATTATATTTAAGTTTATTTATGAAAGAACGTCGATTGGAAACAAGATTACAATTACATCGATTATCAATATCACAAGAACATTTACTCATTAATGCAATAAATATTTTTCGGGAGTCTTTCCATCTCAATCGAGCTCCCCCCCCCCCCTCCCCGCAGAGCTCGACTATTCTTTGTTTACCGAACCGTTCGGACATTCTGACCGGAAATGCTCCTATTTGCCACTCCTTTTCATTTCCTGCTTTCTTTTACTTCTTTCCTTTTTCAAATTTTGTAAATTTATTTCTATTTTCTCTTCTTTTCTTTATTGGCTTGATTCTCTTCCTCATCGGAGTTGCCAAAATTCGTTTCTTTTTTTTCTCAAAATAAAAATTACTCTTATATTGAAAACTATTCTGTTGTATTAATTTTATTGCTTTTGTTCTCTCAATCGCAACTTTCAGAGATGTTATTCCCTCTAATTGAAGCGCCCTCTTTACAAATCCGTCGAAACATCATAAAATGGAGAACTGCGCGCACGCGATTTTGTCGTGTATTAAATCAGAACCTTCAGAATACGCCAATTGAGATAATCTTTCGATATCTGAACTGAAAGAAGCAATTCTTTCTCCAAATTTTTGCTTACGATTCATAAATTGAGAATAATAATTCTGTTTGCGTTTCACCAAGCGATTGCGTTTTTACCAAAGTGTAACTTTAATCTCTATTTCAATTTCAAAAAATCTAAATTCTCTAAATTTTGTACGCTTTCCAATGCTTTATAGGTACGGATAGAAACATAATCGTAAATTGCGGATAGATTATACTCACTGATAACATTTGCTCAAACACAAATAGAAATCGATAAGTCATGTATCCGCAAATACAATCACAATTCGGAACACTTAAAAGTGTGCAATTGTAGATAAATTTTGTGCGCAACAATGCGCTGTGCGTGACAGTTTCACGCTCATATATCGACTGTTTGCCAATGCGTATAAATTACGATATAACGCAAATTCTTATAGATATGGATGAAAACACAAACGTAAATTACGAATAGATCCAGTACTTAGACCACGCAACGCAAACACAGACCGATATATCCTATATGTGCAAATACGAATGTATACCAGTATTCTGTATATGCGAACAGAACCTGATTAATTTTTTGTCGTAAAATGCAGATGTATTCCATACAATGAAATATTAAATATTGCGTTGTAAGTGTATGTAAATACGCATAAATTTTGCATTCGCAAATGCATGGAAAAGCACATACATCCGATTGATTATGATAAATTTAAAAAAATTATCAGTCAGCATTTGCAGATATATTTACAGTTGATGCCGATAGAAACGTATAAGATTTTATAATAGAAATTTTTCGATGCAGATACAAACATATAGGTAATAATTTCTCATATATTCTCGATAAATCTCATATATCGGATTTATTGGTTTTTATTTAGAATTTATGGCAGGGATTGATTCTAGTGACGATTGATGAAAGAGCTTGTTTGTAAGAAGAATTTCTTGAACACACATGACGTCATATTGCGAACAGATATTTTGAATTAACTTTACCCCGTAAATCGAGATAATTTCACGAGACAATATCTAGAGTCTTGTCGCTCTTACTTCTGATATGAAAGATGTAGAAAGATGAAAGTGTAGATTAAAAACATGTATATATTGCACTGTCCAGCGGATTTGAGGGATGGGAGTTGTGCATATTGTTATTATGTGCTTGTTGGGAATTGGAAAGAAGATTAAGGCTATTAATTTGCGTAAAACGCTGATATGCATTCATGCATAAATTAAAGAGAGAAAAGAGATTGCTTTTTATAAAGAAGTTGAAAATATCTTGAAGACTACTGAACAAAGCATTCATCTCGGGAGGGAGGAGAGGGAAAGAAGAGGGGAGCGGGAGGGGGCGAAGAGGAGAATAGGGAGGGGCAAAAGGGGGGAAGGGGAAAGAGGGATTGGAATTAGCGATTGTTGAATTAGCGGGAGGTTAGAACGAAAAAGCGGCGTCATTGTTATGGAAGGAAATCTTTCTGAAGATGAAGCAAGGGGAGGGGGAAGCAAAGTAGAGAAGAAAGAAGAAGAGGTAGTAGAGAAAGGGAGAGGAGGAAGGAGAGATAGATAAATAGATAAAGCATTTATTGATGTTCTAAGGCAAGCTCTTTAAGAACATAAAAGAAAATGTAATTTTTAATACATATTAACAGTATAATCATAATAAAGAATTTGTGACAGAGTATTCACAGCGAAAAAATAGAATGTCGCGGCAGCATTACAAATTACTAAAATTAAAATGATATATTACAAATTACAAATACAAATATTACAAAGGTACACATTATTTATAAAAAAAATTATTGATATTGTTAGAACTGCAAAAATACAAGAATTGTGATTGAAATACAAAGTTATGAACGAGAAGTGTATTCGCAATGTATGACCGACTGATATTGAAACTAAGAAGAGAAAGATGAGAGATAACACAATTTATTTAAAAACTGAAATAGAGTTATGTAGTAGATTTATGGAAGATACATAAAACTAGAATAAATTGAAATAAGATGAGATGAGATAAGATATGAAGCAAATTTGTGCGATATTTATAAATTGATAAAGATGAAATGACAATAAAATGAATTAAAATGAAATAAAATAAGTAGTGAGACACAAACTATTCATCCCTCGATCCCCGCTGCCGCAGCTGACAGAAGAGCGCGCGGCAGCGGCTCATTAAACATTGAGCAAATCGAAGTTCCTGATACTAGCAAGAAAATTATTCCAGAGAGCAGAGCCAGAACATTGAAAAGAAAGATAAATGGACGTTCTACAGATGGAAACTGCAAGAACTGCGTTGGAAGTGCGCAAGTTAAGGAGGAATGTGCGAGGAGGAGTGTGGGGGGCGGAAATGCAGGAGAGATAAGGAGAAATGCCGGACTATGGAAAATAAGAGACAGTAGGAAAGATTCTTCTGTCATCCGCGGATAGCCAATCCTATGAGCGGTGCTCACATGCTCGTTCGTACGCAGATTTAAAATAAAACGCACGTAAGCGTTCATCAATCTTTTTAGTTATTTTTGTTTTTGCTGCCAGGTTAAGTCGGTGAGGACAATCGCGCAGTAATCGAAAATTGGAAAAATCAGCGAAATTACAGCTGAGTGCGCAGGCGAAAGGCAATTTTTGTGATAATTCAACCTCCATAAAAGTTAACGCGGTTCCAGCTCAAGGTGCTGGTAATAAAAGATTAGTCACTTAGTGAACTCGATAAGCGCTCCATCGAGCATAATTGTTGTACCTGAGAGAGGAATGTTATTTATAAATGTAGCGCTGCCAAGAAACATGGCCTCCGTCTTACTAGCATTGAGCTTGAGACCATTGTACCGAGCCTAGGTCTCTATCGCGCCATCCTTCTGAATCCTCCCAACAACCTTCCCAAGGTCAGTTGGAGGCAAATAAATTGGTAATAAATTTGGAGGTCATCCGCATATAACAGATATTTACAGTGACTTAACGAGAGTCTCAAGTCGTTGATGTAAAGAGAGAATAATAGTGGACTAAGGAGCCTTGCTGAGACAGACTCCCAGGACGAAAAGGCACTGTTGGAGCCGCGCACACATTAAAAACGTCCGCATTGAGAGATAAGAGTATAACCAGCTAGGACAGACTTGGAAAGTCTGAAGGTATTAAGCATGGAGAGGATACGATTGTAGGGAATAGAGTCGAAAATAAAATAAAATCTTAAAGTCAAATAGAACAAGCAAGATGACTATTCTTTTATCATCGGTCAACCTTATGTTGTTCATCAACAAGAGCAGTCTGAGTGCTGCAGCCAGTCCGAAAACCGGACTGAAGAGGATCTAGGAAAGTGTTCATAGAGAAGTGGCGGAATAGTATCAAAGGTGATACGCTCGAACATCTTGGAGAGGAGCAATAATATAGGACGGTAATAAAAAGGAGATAAAGGGTTTTTGATTTTGAGAAGAGGAATTATATGCGTTGTTTCCACGCAGAAAGAAAGATAGAAGAATTGAAGGAGCAATTAAATATGTCGAGAATGCTAGGACTGGGAAACTATCGAGGATAAGAAAAGTTTATACTATCAAGTCCAACAGAATTAGAAGAGCACTTTCGAAGAGCAGCACTAAGGTCAGGATCAGCAATAGAGGAAGAATAAAAGATGGAAGAAGACAAAAGAGGCTGAAGAGGATGTAGCATGAAATGAAACGCAGAATTGACTGCGGGGACCACGAGAAGGAGGAGAAGTAGAAAGATAAGAAAATGTAAAGAAGAGATTAAGCTGATCGAGAGAGACCTCCGACTCTCCACAGTTTGGAGTTAGTAAGATTAAGCGAGTGTAATTCCGATCAGAGGCGTGCAGAACTAGGAGCAAGCTGTAGATTAGAAATATAATTATTTTTGGCGTTAGCTATTATCTGCTTGATTTCATTGCGCAAATTGCGAAAAAACTTCATCCATCTCTCGGGAGAAGGATGAAGACGAAGCTTACGCCTGGCCATATTTCTAGCCTGAATCCATTCTTAAATGGGTATGCATATCAAGCCAAAGGATCGATGGCCTTTTAACTATGAATGATTGTAGATGATGAGTATCTGTGATAAGTGCTTAGGATTGCAACTTTTTCATCGACTGTACAGGCTAGGGTAATGCTAGTCAAGAGAACGTAATGTTTTGTGATAAGTCTCAAGGTCGAATTTTGAGTAGTTCCTGACGCTTATCATGCGCGGTGGAAGTCGGAAAGTGAGGAGGTTAAGGGAAATTTCAATTTGATCATTAGAAAGAAAAGAGAATGCTGATTGTAAGAGAAGAGTAATTGGTGTTTTATGAAACAGTGATCGATCTAGGAGTAAGAGGAAGAAGTGTGATGTATGCTAAAAAATGGAATGATGAAGAGATGATTACTTGAGCAAAAATCACGCAAAAGCCGGAGTCACAGGAGGTTCGGTTCAGATCATTGTTGAAATCGCCAATGATCACTGCAGCGAAATAAGAGGGGAGGTATCTTTCGAAGAGAGAATAGTTGGATAAGATAGGCGCGATTGTGAGTTAGATGTAGATGAGACTGCCTTGCCACGTGAAGAAGACGCAGGTCTAGTGCCAAAGTGAAAAACTCTGTTGAAGGTGAAAGATAAAGGAGAAAAAGAAGAAGAACAAGAAGATTTGCCTTGTGCTGCACTAGCATAGGAAGGAAAGGAAGGGAGAGGATGATGATGGTGGGGGGAAGGGCGCGAATCTATTAAAAAGAATAGGAAAGGAAGAAGGAAAAGAGGAATTATTTGAAGGGAGTGCGGAAAGGAGGAAAATTAGCGGCATATGGCTTGGAATCCGCAAAAGGATCCGCAAATAATAAGCCATAGAACTGAACCTTTTTCTTGGCTTCGATAAGTGGAATATTTTCCGCCACAATATTGATAATTATCTTCTGTTTGATGATGTCAGGGCATTTAGGATCGTTGGCGAAATGGTTATCGTTGCAGTTAATACATCTTGAAGGTATATTATTCAGAGGGAGAGTTGTTCACGTGCGGGATGTTTCCGCAAATCATACATCTTGGGAATTGCTATTGCAATTGTTCTTAATGTAGCCAGCTCTAAAGCAGGAATAGCACATTCTAATTTTCGATACGTAGGGGGTGACAAACACAGAATGGCAAATTGATACATATTGAGCGTGATGGAATTCCGTTTTCCCTTGAGAAGTGACAGCGCGATTCATGCTTGGGGTTTTAAGGTCCCATTGAAACTCTTCATTGCTGATTCTGGGAGAACGTCGCGAATCACACCGATCTGAAGAATACAATAGGTAGGAATATATGCTCATAGGTTATGAGGTCGGATTGGCTGCTGAAGCTGAGGGCATTCCAACTGAAATTTTTCCGCGACGGATCTTTTTCATACAAATGATATCATTCCGAACTATTTGCGCGATAATTTAGAATTTCATGGAAAGATTTTTCTTTGTATCTGAGACAAAGACATGCACAACAAAAAACCTCCATCGGAAGTCAAGTATCGGTCCCCACGCTTGGGGAAGCGACTTGATAGTATCGACATACTTACTTGTAAGCGATGTCTTTTGCGCCTTGGAGGAGGATCATCCCCAGTACTACAACTTCTTTTACGGCTAGATTTGCCCTGATTAGGACTGCCATTTCCAGTAAAGAGAATACCTTGAAGATCTTTCATTTACACGTCATCTTCCACCAGTATTTATCAGCTGAGAGTCACCCGGTCGAGTTTCATTCACAATTATTTGATCTGCGCTCTTAGAAGCTTGTAAAAGAGCGATTATGGTAAATTAAAATCGCTGTTGTGTGATGATGCGACATCGTTTCCGTCATTGACGATTGAGTTTGAAGAGATGTTAAAGCGCTTGCACATTGCAGAATTCATCAAATTGCATAAGAGGAATTTATATCGCGGGTTTCGAGAAGATTGTTAGATTAGAGAGGGGGGGATCAGAGGGGAACAGAGAAAGGCGAAAGGCCCCTTTAATGCCCCGCCTGTGCTGCCCGGTATATTGACCGCGGCAGAAGATGAAAGGAAAAGAATTGTTAAGCACGCGAATACAACGGCTGAGATAGGACAATAATAAACGAGACCAGGAAACGGCCTCGCAATGAAAAAGCGTGAGACAAAGTCGAAAATATTGACTCAACCGTGCGAAATATCAGACAGATGACAAAACGCGTGCGCACTCGCAGTCTGACACAGACTTCTGCATGACAACGCGACTGAAATCCAGCGGCTGCGGAAGAAACTTCGCTCAGATAAGTCCTTTCGATAACGGAAATTTTACGCGTACGATCGCGATGTTACACCAGTGTTGCCGCGACGAAAATTTAAAATGTACTGACACCTGGTGATAACATGTAACATGTAACATCTAGTACACTAGGATCATAAATGTACTAAAAAAAAAAAAAGGATGAAATAAAATAGATATAGATACAAATAAATACTTCTTATTGATTTAAACATGTATCTACATATGTACATACATTTTTCAATCTGTATGTATAAATATGTATTTTATTTATAATTTGATTTATATTTTAATATAGTTAATAATATTGTTATATTATAATTTCGATAAAATAAAGTTTAAATATTTCTTTAGCTTATAAAAAGAGATTTTTATTACATACATACATTTATACATATATATATATAGTATATATATATATATCGTATCACATACAACATATATACATACGTACACATATATTAATACTCGCTTAACTAAATTTATCATAATATAATATTAATATATTGCAACAGAAGGTAGCCTTTTAAAATAAAACATAATATTATATTAATGTATTGCAATAGATGATAACCTTTTGAAATAAAGACTTAGATCACATTAATTATAGTCATATTGTCTATTATGTATACAAACAAAACTATTTTAATATCTCATCATTATTTTCATTGTTATTTGTGAAAGTATGCCTTGAAAATTGTTTCAATACTTCTTGTGATGGCTTTCATGTATAACACTTTGTATTGTTTAAGATTTCTTTGGCATACAAAAGAGCACTACATGATTGTATACGCAATCTATTTTTGAGTTTAGTTTTTATCAGATTAAGATTAGAAAAAATACGCTCTGTTGTTGCATTACTATGAAGTAGAGATAATATTGCTTTAACAAATTTGAATAATTTTGAGAAAACCATTTCATTTCCTATTTTTGTTATCTACTTCCAAAATGGTTCAGGTTCTTCAAAATGTGACAATTTTTTTTTATATTCTGATAATAATTTCCACTCTAAATTAAGAGCTTCCAAATCATTTAATGTAACGTAATTTAGAAATTTCTTAACGAGAAGAACAAATGATGTATGATTTCTTATCTTAAAGCTTAAAGCGATTATTGGATCAATCAAGTTCTGAAAATGTAATAGATTTAAGGTATTTTATAATGACATACTAAAATAGATCAAAATGTAATAAAAAAATACATTTGTATTAAAAATGGCAATACTGTCACGCAATTTTACCGGGCGGTGGAAATGGCATGAATGCGTTGAATCGTGTGTTTCTCTTCATGGGGAAACAAATATTAAGTTAAAATCAGACACGTTCGACGGGAGTGTTTCTCTTCGAAAATTCTTTGTCCAATTTGATTTGATTGCTCATGCAAAGCGCTGGAAAAAAAATCATCGTTTTAGTTTCATGCATAAGAGGAAAAGTGCGATGTTGGAATTTGCGTTATATCACAATTTATACATTTATGCATTTGCAAACAGCCGATATGAGCATGAAAATGTAATATATAGCGAATAATCGTCATACGTTTTTATGCGCATCGTGTAAATAAAATTTATCTGCAATGGCACGCTTTGAAAGATTGCGGATTGTAATTATATCTGTGGATGCAAGATTTATCGATTTCTATTAGGCGACGTTGTTAGATACTGAAATCTAGTCGCAGTTTACGATCATGTTTCTGTCTAAACCAACATTAGCGCTTTATTATTATTTATATGCATTTGCATATTCGTTAATAGTGATACATGAACTACTTGACTGAGATTCAGAAAGAACAAAATCTCTGAAGGAAGATGAACTAAAGCACTTTAGCAGAATAGCAGTTGGCACACGTACATGACTGCAGTGCTTTTCCGATTTACAAGCTTATTGCCCTTAAAAATTTCCATTAGAAACAATCAGAAACAATTAGAACAGATAGAACTTCTAATGAATTTTAACAAATATCCGCTGTTTGAAGAGAATATTCAATTTTTATTACGTTTCTGTAATCAACTATTACAATATATCTACAAATGTAGACAGAAAATGTAATTGTATTTAATGGAGATCTGTCAGCATATTAGCATCTACAGATTTTTGCAGTAGAAAAACTTGCCTGTTTCTATCTGTATAGGATGCAATCTGTATGCATTGGATGCTGATGATATTTATCCGCAATTATGGATACCGTATCTATTTGCATCTGTGTGCAATGTTGATATATAGGAATTTGTTTGCAACTATAATTCCTGTTTCTGGATTGTGTATGCATCAGATGTTGACAGTATCTATTCGTACTTACGGATACCGGATTCATCTGCATCTGTTGTAGATCAACATTATATACAAGTGCAGATGAATACGATATCTGTAATTACAGATAAATATCATTAACATTCTATGTGTACACAATATCCAGACAGAAACAGAAATCTCCGTAGTAGCAGACAGAATATAGATCAATATTGCGTATAAATGTAAATGGAGATGATATTTGCAATTATGGACGGATTACTAATATATGTCATTATCTATTACATATTAGATGTACAACTTTGCTTCCGCCGTTTTCCTATAGATGGCTTTAGCGGTAAGTGGTGGTCGAAATAAATAGATCATAGACATCATACAATAAACTTGGGCATCTGTCAA
>Ga0157364_1006532_pt1 | contig 11994 bp, 3 predicted proteins | sample AttsexASBM2_FD_111476 | JGI IMG/M metagenome (GOLD analysis project Ga0157364, IMG submission 111476) | Fungus gardens microbial communities from leaf cutter ant in Ribeirão Preto, State of São Paulo, Brazil - Atta sexdens ASBM2 | ecosystem: Host-associated > Fungi > Mycelium > Unclassified ...
CGAGTGTAGACCGAAACCGCACTGTAAACCGCAACAAGAGATGGTTTTCTTGTTAACTGTCCTTTGTACACCATGCTTATAAAGCTTAAAGTGCTCAGCGTTTTGTCACTAATGTACTCTTATTAGAGGAGCTTAGGATTAGTTGTAATTGGAGACAAATATATATAATGTCCGTGACTCATGTTTAATTGCAGCATATACATTAAAATATTACGCAGAAAATCTGTAAAATATTAAAATTACTATAAAATGAGTTGTATAAAATACTTGAAGTTGTCATTTTGTACTATTGTAATTTTTGCTTTCCTTAATCAGAGATTATTCAATTTAATTTTCTTCTTTTTATATTCAATATCTTTACAATATAAATAAAAAACAAATAATAAAATTTATTAGTAATATATTGTTCGTGCCGATTTTGAAGGAAAATTGAAACGCAGAAGATTTAAATTTTTAGTTTCATTTATTAAATTTAAATCTTTTGCGGCACGAACTTTCCGGACAACCCAATAATAAGTTCCTTATTTTTGCACAAAGTAATTTAGGCAGACGCGAATAAATGCGCAAGATGTGAATTAGTAATTATATGAATTGTGATAATCAAGCAACAATCGCACCAGAATTAGCATATTTGCATTTCTGAGTGCACAATGCAACAAGTTACAGTTGATAATATTACAAAACTTCCTTATCCTATATTGTCGATAAACAGCAGGAAATCATAATTATCTTGATCTTGTTACCATTCAAAGACAGACTCTCTCTTCCATATTACAAAGTAATCTTTTAATAAAATATTTTTAACTTAATAAGTCACGAAAATTATTTCTCCTTAAACGAGAAACATATTTATCAAATAAATATAAACACTTTTTCATAAAAATTATTTGAAACGTAACGGGAGAAAATTTTATTTTCTAATTAATGTTTTCCGTAAAGTTTTACTCTTACGGACTAATGAGGAAAATATAACGCACCCGAAGTTTTTGTTCTGTTTTTTTCACCCCCGGCTAATTTGTCACTCACGCTCGTGCGACACGAAAGTAGAAAATTCGAATATCTTTTACAAAACCCTTCGTGTTCTCACCACTAGCGATTGTGTTTTTGATCCCTTATCATGGAACGAAACAAATTGTCCTGTCGTCGCAGCACGGCGAAGGACAAACATTATTTCCCGTAGATGCCACGTGGAGAATGGCCAATGTGATAGTACGATCACTTATAGTTATAATCTTTCACGAAATTGCAATATCAAAGCATCATGGGACACGATGACCTAAAAATACTTCGGTACAATATGTTATACACAATATATTATACCCAATGCCCTATGTGAATTTTTCCAAGAAGTTGAATGAACATTGTAGTGTACGGTGTCGAAAGTTATGTCAGATTAAACAAATAACAGAGTTCTGTCCCGCGTGACTAACAACAAGTCACCAACAAGTTCAACGGCGTTGCTATTTCTATTTCGAAAATTTAGAAATATTATACTTAATATATCATTTATGCCCATTTTCATCAATGTAGATTAACTTTAAACTCGGTTCAACTTACTCCTCGCCTTTCTCTAATCTTTAGAATTAGAAAAAGATGAAGAGTAAGTTGAACTGAGATTAAAATTAATCTACATTGGAAACGGGCATTAAACGTTTATTTTAACAGTATTGATATAATCATATACTTGTTTATACTCGCGTCTTATTTAGAGTTACTAGTATTTTTATAATATAAATTTATCTATTTTATAGTGTATATATGCTTCAAAAATATAAATGTGCGTTCTTATATTTTACATTCTGTAACTGTTTATGTTTCAATTTATGGCTTCATTTCAATTTTCCATGGGAGCCATATAACGTTTACTTTACACGAGGTGTATCGTGAATATGTAATGCAAGCTCTGTGGCGATATTCATTTGTTATTTCAATTTTGCACACGGTCCTTTGTGTTATATCATTACTCTTTCAAACATGATATACGGGAAAGTATTGAAAAAAAGATAAGATGTGCGCAGCAATTTGCTTGTGTATAACAGCTGTAATAGAACAGCTGTAAAAGAAATAAATAAGCGAGAAGCTAGCATGTTGCGTACATTCAGTCGGGCTGTGTCTACGGAAGTTTGTTTAGGTTTGTAGAGGAGGTAATCGAGTTTTGGTTGCACTTAATGGATCGTCGATATACCAGCGTTAATTAGCGTTTGCAATTTCTCCTTCGAGAGGTCTATTCAATTGCACAATGTCCGCCACGCCGCGCCGGAGCGAGCTGAAACGAGCTCGAGGAGACACATTTACCACACGCAATGAATCCACCGACGCCGAGGAATGATGCGGTAAATATTTCGGAGCCGGCAGAGATGACATTTAATAAAGTGGTAATTTATCATTGCTTACAAACTCGATTAACTATGCATCTTAATTCGCCGCGCGAATTCTCGCTAATTAATAATTCGTGTTGCTCGCTAATTTATTCTCTCGATACTGGCTATAGTAGCTAAAAGCTCTCCTTTTGTTCTATAACAATCTGTAATTCCATAGATCATTAAAACGATTTTGCTGGAAAGATAAGAATGCGACACTAATTTATCGAAAATAGTTCTGTGAGAAGTGGATCATATTTTCAGGAACAAAGAAAAAAATGGGTTCCTCTGCTGAATTCTGAATTCCATAGTCTGGTTATAATTTAACTGGCGATGATATCGATTGGATTATCGCCTACAAGTTTATTCTCGCTTACCACGGTTCTCGCACATTTCCGTCGGTATCTGAAATTGAACACGAACGGCAAAAAATGCTCGATGAGAATTCTAAAAATTGGTACGATAAGTGTTTGCTTCGTATCAATCAATTAGATGGAATTGAATTCCATACGTTCTGCAAAAGTATGATATTGTGAACAATACGCGGAAAAATAAAAAATCACGAATGCTTCGCTGCGAGTGTTGTTGCGATCGGCGCAATCTCTGTTAAAATGTTAATTAATCACCGGGATAATCGATGCGTCAATGCCGCGTGTTGTACATCGATAAATTAACTGATATTAATTAACTGATAAGTTTCGCATCGATTTGACACGGACAATAAATTTCAGCATCATGTGTCAGCTTAACCGGAACAAGCACGTATCGAGCGATTCCAAATATTCTGGAGAAAGATTTTTTTCAGTCATGATTTATATATTGTCGCTTTTGTAGGTATCGATCGAAGCTCACTGTCAAAAGTATTTCCGTGAAAACGCACAACTTCCTGTACGGAATCTTTCACATGTCAAGGTTGCAAACGTTTATCGTGCCATGGAACAATCGTAACGTGCACTGTGGGATGCCTTCTTTTATTCATCATAGTTGTTTCCTTCCTGGACTAGTCTTCCGGTTTATTGTTTATACACTAGCGTCGTATCAGCTTTTTTTTGTAAGCAGCAAGACGTTTTAGAAAAAGAAAGCATTACGATCTTACTTGGTGCTTTAATGAATTTTTTTGCACTAGCACAATCGACGATGTATTCCGGCAAAAATGCTGTTCGAGGGTTTTTATCATGTCAAGATTGCCAATTATTGATTTTATTAGCGCTAAGTTTTTATTCAATTTAATTAGTTGCTAATATTATTGCAGAATATCAAGATCATTCAAACTCGAACAGTTTCCACGGATTAAATTGCAAAGATACATTGCACATAAATAACACTTCTTGTATATACTATATATACACACACACACGATAATTTTCAGAAAATTAACTTTCCTGTTAATATGTAAATTCTATTACTAAGATAGACGTCGCACCGTTAACGATGAAAAGAACTACTGTAAAATTGTATACGCTTTGACTTATACAATTGTGTCAGCAATATTTGTGATGTCGCAGTTTATTGTTAGGTGATCACTAAGTGCGAATCGTTCATTTATTTTGAAAATTCAGTGTTTTAACCTTCTACATAATTTCCTCGATTTGTCTCTGTCATTCAATCTTTTAGTTCTGTTTATTTTGCCGAGAAAATCACGAAACTAGTTAAACTCTATATTTTGCTTCTAACGTTATTTGCTGCTTGCTGCTAAAAACATTTCGTATTTAATCTTTTTTGTAACTTAATTTGTTTTTTATATCACTTTATATGTGTTTTTTACTTATTATTTTTATCAGTGAGAAAAAATGCACATGGCTTTTTCATTCTTTTTAAAATTTTTAATGCATTTCTTGAACGGATTGAATTGATAAATTCAAACATAAATTCGTTAAACTTTTCGGAGAAACTTCCAAAAAATTATATTTGGTAAAAAAAATGGAACATGCCTGATTTTATATTGGGACATGATATTATATAAATTATAAATTCACATGAAGGTTCTGTCAAAGCTTACGAAGAAAAATACTCCATCAGAGCTTCTTAATATTTTCTCTGAAGTTGCTCAGATTACGTCGACATGACATAGCTTGAAGAGTTGTGTGAGCGGAAGAAAACTTGGTGAAATATGTCAAGTGAGAATAATATATATATATATGTATATATATTTTTCCCAATGCCCTATTAAAGTTACTGGAAGGTACACTTCATACGTCTCTATATTACGTCTGTACAAATGTAATGCAATACGATGAAAGGAAAATATTTCAATGGCTCGCATTGCAGCTTTAATATGTAATCTTAATATCAAAAATTATTTTCCTTACAATATTTATTTTTCTTTATGGTTTTGTGCGAATGCGTACATGTAAATGTGCGAGTATATGTAAGTGTGTGTGTTATTAGTTTTTTACAAATATTTTTTAAACTCTGTCACCATTGGGTAGAAAAGATAACATTTTTATCTACGTACTGTTTACGAGTGTGGCGAACGTTGTCTGACCTATTTTATACTTATATTACTTGTCAGATCGCAGTCATTCAGCGCTTACTTCTGGAAGGAGCAATTCCTTTATCGCCACTGCCGACACACATTTGTCTTAACTTCTGTAATCCTTTTGTATACTCACAGTTATACGACTGTGCGTGAAGATATGGAAACTGCGAGTTACGGTCGCACTATCAATTCCCATTGTCCGAGTTATGGTATCATGAAGTTATAATCAGATTACCGCGTATATAAATGATCTCACGCCGACATTTTCAAAATGAGACATTTCATATCATTTTTCAGATAAATTTATAACTCGTGTTGCGAGAAAAAGTCGCGCCTTATCGAAAAATGTATGATGGATTTAGATAGACAAGTGATCATACTCGTGGCATTTTAAATTGCTTTCTAATTTTCATATTTTTTTATTTCGGATCTGTTAACAGCAATATTACTGCAAATCCAAGTGCATAAAAAGTGACTTCAATACACGTGTTTTATTTAGTTTTCCATATAAAAATGACATTATACATATTTAAGTGTGTAAATCCATATTTCTATACAGTATAGTATATTATTTTTATACGGAAAGCTAATCACACACATATATTGAAGTCACTTTTTACACTTGGATTTCCAGTGAGTGTTATCTAACTATATGAATCTGTTGATTTATGTATCTGCTCTTGCTAATTCACATCTTTTTTTCTTGCATTCAATATTTTTTTTCTTTTCGTTAACTATATTAGAAAATAATGATGATAATAACTGTATTATCATCATTATCTATTAATAACTACATTATTATCACAATTATCTATTAATAATTATATTATCATCATTTTCTATATCTACTTTCTATCCACTTTTACTTAATAATAATAACATTTAGGGCCACGAAAAAAAAACATGAAATAAAAGTAATAATAGTGAAGGATTTAAAATAACAAATATTAACTGACATTTTGAATAAATTTCAGCTACTGCTAAAATTCACTTACTGCTTATACTTTTCCTACATGCTGTATCTCTTATTCGTTAGCATTACAAATTACCTAGGTATATGCACTATCAATGATATTCACGCATTATGAGTATCTATTTCTGTCCATTGGGATTGATAGTTGATAGTTGGAATTAATGCACTATAGACTCAACTGAATTAATGATCACCGACTCTTCCACGAAATGAAATTTTCCGGTGGGCGTTCGTGACTGCACAGCACTAGCCTAGGTTCTTCCCTATAATGAACGAACTACGAAGTTTCACACGAGTCTACGCCTTGAGAATAACTTTTATATCTCTTCGCGGTGAGTGAACATCCGAGCAATGTTACGTCGTTAAACGGGCCACCGTATCATGTTGTAGCGCATGTTTATCAAGTTTTAGCTTATGCACGATTTATCTTGATGGTAGATAAACATTCATCGCAGTGAGCTTCTCCGGCAAATAGATCCGTGTGGCAGAATCCCTTATCATGATCGAGCTTTTACGTGAATAACGAGAGGACACAATCTCTCTTCGATCAATACCACAAATATCATATAGCTTTGCAATAAACTAAATTAAATTAAATTAAATTTCGCCGAAAAGCGAACTTTAGAGTAACAGTTAGTTTACGCGTTCGTTGGTAAATGCTTTACTGAATTAACTACATTGAGAGAAAATGTACTAAATTTTAACAAATAATTGTTTGAATAATATTAATATAACATTTACGGAAAATAAATATTTATTAAATAAAATATAATGATATAGGTAAATTAAATCAATGGTTCTTGTATAAATAAATATATGTTTACATTTAATGAATTTTTAACTGGCATTATTTGAATAAATATTTATTAAAATTTAGTACATTTTTCTTTCAGTATATGAAAGGAGCAAAATTATTTTAATATTATTTAAAATACTTAATTATTTTAATATATTGTATTCTATTTATGATAGGTCTGTTTCAATAGTGAATTTTATCCTGTCTAATAAATGCAGTTTAAGTCTCTTTTTAGATATTTAAATTTTCATTAAAATTCCTTCCGTAACATTTTCAAGTAATATCTTTTGATTATATGACATATAAACTACAAGTTTTCAATCTTCGGACAATTTACTACCAAAGGCTAGCCTCGAGCATTTACTTGAATATTATGCAATATTGTGAGGTTAATTAAACGCTTATTGCCCGTTTCTGAATACATGCAAAATACTGAGTTTGCTATGTATTTAATTAATAGTAAAAAAAATGAATAAAACTGTAACAGGATAGGGGTAATCACGTGCTATAAATGCGTAATTTTAGTTTTTATCGTTACAATCGATGCTCGTTGGGTGGCTTTCTGTGGCTTTTTTCAGATAATTGAGTTAAAATTATCCCACGGTAGTGATTTATTGTGTAATTTAATAAAAATACGATTTTGTTTCAATTATATCTAGCTAGGAGCGTCAGCGCCGTTTAATCTTGTTTAATTATTCAAAATGGAATAGTTCGTATGAGTAGACGAGATCATTATTATCAGCACAGTAAGAAAATTATCCAGAGATAAAATTTAAAAAATTATCCAGAGATTCTTTGTAAATTACGCGGGTCACGGCCGGCTGTGAAAGAGGAAGAAAGAGAAAAAGAGAAAGAATGCGTGCAGGTTGGAAAAGAGAAATAATATTTGAGCGAAGGATCGCCAACCGACGCGCTCTTTTGTAGGAAATTTCAAATAAGATCTTTCTGGCAGAATATTACATCGAAGATAAGATACTGTATCGTTCCTTTGGTACTCGGTGTGCGATCGATACGGTTTCTTCCTCTCATCTGGATTCGAAGCTGCAGGGATTCTAATCAAGAATTTCTGCTTACTCTCATGTATCCTCAGATTAATCTTTGTTATTTTATTTTATTTTTGTTTAACTTACCAAAATATCCCGAGATTTTTGCACATTTACTTGTAACCATCATAGTAAAATAAAACACGTAACTTTGCCAAGTAACTTATAGGGCTTACATATTCTTTATAGTAGATTTTTCTAGTATTATTGCACGGTCTGAAATTGTGCGTGTATTACTGAGTAAACTGTAAAGTTATTTAATAATAATATAATAATATATTTTCATATTTATAATATTTATAATATTTATAATATTTATAATATGTTTTAATATTTTTATGTAAAAATAATAATCTATAATAACTTAAATTTTAATAATAATTAGTATTCTATTGTATATATTTATTCTTCACTGTATTTTAGTAGTGTCTAAACTATTTTTGTTCTATTAATAACAGAAAAATTAATAAATTTTTGATAATTAAGAACTTTTTAATGAAATAATCGTCGCTTTAAATTATCAGCAACGGACGTACTTTTGAATCGATTTAACGCATTTTTATGTTAAAGCGATCAGTTATATTTATCGTGGATGGAATCGATTTTTCATCTCACTTAGAATAATTTAATATTAATAAAATTAATAAGTGAGACATGAGTCATACTAGCTTGACTCTATTTTCTTAACCGAAAAGACAAACTCGACAGTTATCCAGGTTATCCTCGGTATTTCTCATCTAACTGTTTGCGTTTAACACATTTTTATAGTGAATAGTGTCCTTTGTAACAACGTTATTTGATGAAGTTTTCATTTTGAAGAAATAAACAGCAAAAATAAAAGTTGGGTAGTTTTTGCAGTGCTCAATGAATATGAGCTGATAGTATTAGTGAACCAACTATATTCATGGAGTTTCAATCGAGAGCTCGAAACCATTGACATTACAAAGTCAAATCTCTTACCGATGAATGGCCATCGATAAACGTTTCCTGAAACAAAGATCATTCATAAATCAATAGATTTATTGGCAAATTTCTTATTGACGGATTTCGCGGCGATTTAACTTCCTTGATATTCGAGAAATATTCTTACCATTTCTTCTCGAACAAAAATGTTCCTTTGAGAAAAAATCAATATTGATAAAACGATAAGAAGATTTCTGCGAAGCTATAAATCGACAAATTGTCATACTTTTCTGTTGTTCGTGCAACTTCTGAACGCTGCATTTAAAAATATCGATCGAGAGCCAGCAAGGCATTGAAGAAAATTGAAATTTTCTAATGAACTACGTAACTTTATTTTCGAAAGATGCTTTTGAAGCGTCTTAATTTTCTTTTATCCTTGTTTTACAATGAGTTTTTCATTAATGATGCATTATCTATCATGATGATTATTACTGTTTGAGACACCTTCCTTCTGAAATAATTTTTAATTATTTTTATAAGATCAATATATTGAATATTTAACGAATATTTTGTGAAATAATTTTTAATAGAAATGATTTTTATATAAATGTAAACTAAATAAAATTTTATCCATATTTCCAGGAGGTAAAAGAAGTAAAAATTTTTGTATACGAAATACAGTCATATCTTATATTAAAATTCAGAACGTACGTGTTAAAAAGATAATTCTGAGTTAATGATCTTCGAAAGTCTTGAATAAACACAAATGATATCCACTTTATGCTATTTTATATATGTTAGGTTGTAGTTACAATTAACGATAATTATCTTCATCCAGGTCTTTCCATGATTTGCAATAATCCCCCGTTATAACGTGCCCGTTTATGATGTTAGAGTTGCCATCAAATTAGTGCCTTCGAGCTATTACGTCTCGATCCTTTAAGTGCTTTCGACAACTTACATCATGCTGATAATTCTTTGCCTCGAGCAACCGACAATTCGTAAAATAAAAATAAAATTAAACAAAGGAGATGAACATTAATTTGTATCCCGCGCGATTATTTTCGCTACAAAAAAATATTACCGTCGACATATTATTCGCAAAATATAAAAACATATACTTTATTCTAATGATAGTGCGCTTATTACGTATATAATTCTTGTTAACGAAGTACATAAAATTGTTAACGAAGTACAACGCAATTTCTGCATTCAATCTCCGTGCTGTATTCTTAGAATTAACTTTGAATATTGCTTCAAGCTTCTTTGTCGATCTTATCAGTTCATCATACTGAGTCATGTTGCAGCATATTTTTCTTGGCTATCAATATGTCATTAATTAAAACGTAAACAACGCCAAAGAAAAGTCATTTATTCTCATGAACGCGTTCAGGTTCCTTCTACTTTGATCTTCTTTCTTGTACGAATATTAAAATTTCATACGATACTTCCTCCGCGAGACGCTGTCTTTATCTCAATCTGAGATAAAAAAAAAAGAAAAAACGTATGATGTACGAATTGTCTTGATGAAAGTATCCAACTTTTTTTTTGTCAAATCAAGTCATTCTTTTTACGAGCAGCTTTTTCGCCCCGTAATCATGTACTTCTGTCAACTATCGACATTTCGATCGATACTCGAAGACATATATACAAGAATGTCGAGACGAGATATCCGCAGGCGTCGGCGATTCCAGAAAAGACTTTTTGATAGCGCGAATGCATCGTTCCATCGATATTGCGATGACCTTATCAATGAGTATGCAATCGACTTCTTATGGCCGACAAAGCAAGAACTGCAGCGAAAGCTCTTCGTGACTAAAAGTCTCCTCTTCTATCTCAGTCTCTTGATAAATGATACTCGACAGCGTAATCAATTTTTCAAATGACATAATTCTTCCTGATGTAAATCATTTCGCTTATCCCGATGTGATAAATAATGTAAATATATACTTGCGATACATGTAATAAATCAAGTTATGAACCTTATAATAGGTAAATTGATACATGTTAATATATAGTTGATTAAAATTTTACGGTGTATTAAATATTTAAATTAAATATTTAAATTGTATTTGCCATTAGAGATCAGAAAAATTCCTGCCATATATGATATTAAATTAAATTGAATATTTCAATATATCATTAATATCTATTTTTATAATTTTTTATAGTATGTAGTATTTCTAAAGCTTTATCATGAAATTTAATAAATTGAAATATATATAATAATTGTAATAAATATTAAAATTATACTAAATAAATCGCAATTAATTAAAGAATATGTCTTTTCTCTACGTTTATTCGATATAAGCCAATATCGAATATCGATAAATGCGGATGACAAGAATTGATTTCTATATCAACTGCATCAACTTTTTGCTCTTACCTTTCTATCTTATGATCATTTGACGCTTTGATGTTCTTCCTATCTCTTTAGCATTTTACTTCCTCAACTGCTTCATCTTTTCATACTTCTTCCAGAATGCAGAAATTTATCAACACTTGTGATCTGTTATGCGAGTCACGTTTTCTGTAACGCGTGACTGCAATACCAATTTTTTTGTTCTATATAGTTTTTTTTACGTATACCAATCACGATCATACCATGATCAAAATTATTTTAAGACTATCTCTTGGCTTGACGGAGCCTGTAATGGATTTCTATAACAGCGTTGAAGAGAAATTCGAGCATCATGAACGAAGAGTTTTCATAGCAACGCTGAAGATAATCAGTTATTTCTGCTTCCATCGCAGATCGATCATAAAGCGAACGGAAATTTCTATTTGATTAAAAACTTGAAATTAAAATAGATTGTCCGCAGAACTTGATACATAAAAAATTGTTGACTTCTCCTTTAAATAAAATTCTTGTGAACATATTAAGAATTTTAAGCACGACCGTATATGTGAATATATCAAATACGAGAAGAAAGCTAAAATCGGTCAAATTTTGGATGTTTAAATAATCATTATATATTTTTTTATTAAATCAATTTATTCCAGATATAATTGCGAGCCGATAACATTCGGTTTCAATACAATCATTCTGAAACGCTAATAATTCTTTTTAAATTAAATTAGAAAGAAAGAAAGAAAGAAAATAAGAAATTTATTGCGAAAAATATTACCTCAATCAGGATTCGAACCTGGGACCTCTCAACTTTCCGGGAAGAATATCTTAAAAATTTTTGTGATTTCCCTCTCGAAAATTATAATAGCCGCAATGTTCTAAAAATATATAGTTGAATAATTAAAAGAAAAAAATTAGAAAATACAATATTATAATTATGCAACTTTCTCAATCGGAAACAGAGGGAGGGGGGAGATAAGTTGTTAAAAACTATGAGTATATATTATATATTTTATATATATATATATATGTATATATATATATATAATATAATTATATAGCGATAAAAGAGATACTTCTGTAATAAAAC
>Ga0157364_1006533_pt1 | contig 11993 bp, 11 predicted proteins | sample AttsexASBM2_FD_111476 | JGI IMG/M metagenome (GOLD analysis project Ga0157364, IMG submission 111476) | Fungus gardens microbial communities from leaf cutter ant in Ribeirão Preto, State of São Paulo, Brazil - Atta sexdens ASBM2 | ecosystem: Host-associated > Fungi > Mycelium > Unclassified ...
CCAATAATGTTGCAGTAACACAAAATTATGATGTTGCTGCAAGCTTCTGCGCTATATAGGAATTGTTATATGTTCAAAAACGTACCATGACTTTACCGGTGCCTTCTCTTCGCAATCTTTGAGTCAGGATATTAAAGTGTTGACAGTTATCGGTAACGCATAATCGCGGTGGTATTAATGAATTGGACAGAGAACGATATCGAGACGGCTCTAAACTTCGTCCTTTTCCACAATACTTGAATGAACCTTTTGTTAGGAACTTATAAACGCCCGTGAAGGGCTCCAAATTGAAGTCGCCTGCGAATATGATTGGTAAATACTTCGGGGCCATTCTGCAAAGTAATTTTATAAATATTTAATATTCGTATAAAGATCTTTTATCAGACATGATGAGCAAATAATTTTTCAAAAGCGTGCTCTCACGTTGTGTTCTCGATGAATGCAATCCGTTCTATTTCCGCTAACAAAAGCTGTATCTGCGCCAATCGTATGTCGTTGCGTTTCGGATTATATAACAAGTGAGTAGTAGCTACAACGATTTGCGTTTCCGGATTGTCTTTGAGGGCCAGTTTAGCGATTATACCAACGTTATCTCTATTTAGAATCTCGATTCCGGGTTGATATAATTCTACCTTTGCATAATCTAACAAAATAAATTCATTGGAGCGATATAATAAAAGTAAGCCATCCTTCTTGTCATTGGTTCTTTTTTTATACAGATATTCATATCCATGCTGTTTGAATGGAGCCACGAAATCTAGCAGATGTTCCTCCTGCATTTCCTGAAGGCATATTATCTGGAATATTCGATAATATAATAGCAGATATTCTTTAAGTATTTAGTTTCAGGTTTAACAACATTAAATGCCGAAGAATAAATATGTACATTTGCCTCCGCCTCGAATATTTCTTGTATCACAAGGGATTTTCGTGTTTTCCAACTTAGGGCTTTCTTGTTATGATTCATGTATAGATACGAGTGATCTTCCAACAGATTTTGTGCCAAGATATTAAAGGACAAGAGTTTCAATATGAAAAAATCTTCCATATTATTGGATGGTCTATCTAAAAATGTTTGAAAAATTATGTTCTTTGGGCGGAAAGAACAATTAGGTAAATAATAATAAGTGAATCTAGATAAATATGTGAATACAAGCAGAAATATGCTCTATACAGTCAAGGCTAGATCTCTTAGGCCAATATATAGTCAGTTCTTATATTAAAGACCGTCTTAAGTTCTGTCTTGAGGTGTCACGAACCAATATAAGAGAGCCGTATTAACATCTTAAGACATTATTTAAGACAGTCTTGAACGAATTATGAATACCGGTCTTAATATTTCTTACTTAATTTTTGTTTATAAATACATTTCCCCATTCTACAAACTGTGCTAAGTAAATCGTGTTATATATATTTACATCCATTATATATTATACATCCATTTGAAAAAAATGTAATGTTTAAACAAGAAAGAGTGACTTTTACCTTTCTCAATTCGTTTCCACTTCCTTATAGCCTTGTATCTTTTTTTGTCTATATAATTTCCATAGGTGTCAGTTGTACATAAATTAGCTTTAACATTATGTGTCGTATCCGCAAAACCAGTCTGACAATAGAGCAGTGCATTCGCTAGATCGCACATTGTATTAGTGTTGCTTTGGTTGTAGCAAGTGTCAAAATAAGGCTCCATTTTGACTTCTGTACACTTCTGACGGGACGGAGAATTATCCATAGAGACAACAAGCTCCAAGTAATTGGAGATCAAAGCTTTCCAGATGGGACTCTTATACAAATTTTCTAAGAGTAATTGTTGCCAAGTTGGCTCCAGTGTACAAAAGATCTGAAAAGGAATCATACAATGAACAAGATTATAAACATATTAGGCTCAACAAGCATGATCAATCTTCCGTACAAATACTAAAATCTAATGTACAATGCCAGTACTGAAAATCTAATATATATGTATTGTAAGGTTTTAGTAGCACTAGCAGTATATACTGAAGCACAGTTCAAAAATAAGGAACAAGGAAACTTAAAAAAATGATTATTAATTGAGCTTAAAATCGCACATTTTTGACATTTCGGAGCCATGTGTTTGCGATCGAGAATATAGATCGAATTTCTCCTCCAGATAAGATCAGCGTTCTAACCTAACAATAACCGTCGCGTCAAATAATAACGGCAGAGTTAAGGTCAATCGTGAGATTCTCGGCAAGGCGAGGAAGGGGGAGGGAGGGGAGAGTAAGAGACGCGAGGGCTGCGTTTGTGCGGGAGATGCGCTTACCTTTCGCGATTGCAGAAACGTTGGCGTCCGCGCGTTACATGCTATGTTTAGCAGAGAAGCGGTGCTCGTCAGCAGCAGCCTCAGGGATACGCTCATTTATCAGCGCGGATTTTGATTTTTTTTTCACGCTCCTATCATAACACGCGTCGGAATTGTCGAGATCTGGCACCGTTACCGTGGGCACTGCTTCGATGTGTACATACCGCGCGACGTAAAATGCGTGATTCCTCAGGTACAAGGCCGCAAGGCCTGATCTCCCACTCGTTCTCGATTCCGTTGTAGAAAAGACACGATCTGCTAAATCAAGCCAAGGAAGAGTCGCGGGACCAGATCAGTGCAGATCAGTCTCGTTTCAAATCAATCGTTGACCCTGATGAAGCGAGTTTAGTTCTCCATTGCACGTATATAGTATACACGTATATAGTACACACATATACATATAGGCGAACGGAAGGTGGAGGGGAATACGAACGCGATTTAACCGAGGTCCATATTCGTTGATATTCGTATTCTGTATATTTAGCTGGGCACAAAATGATGAGCCTTGCTGAACTTCTTGCACGATTTATACTTCCTCTTTTTTTTTTAACGAAAGAAAGGGGAGAAAAATGAACCGTGCAAGAAGTTTAATTAAAAAGAACAGACCTCGTATAATACCGAATGCTGCGTGCGTGTCGCGCGCGAAAAGTCGAAATCAGCGATAATTATTGGCGTTTTTTCGTTGTACAACCAAAAGCAACCACGGCTAAGGCTATCTTCGTCTTCTGAAGACGAAGATAGCTTTAGTTGTGATAGCTTCTGGTTGGATAACGAAAAAACGCCTCATGTTTCACGCACAAGTTCAAGAATGAATGGGAGCATTAATTAATTATAATTAAACCCGAAACACAAATTGATCAGTCATAGTCGAACGTGAAAATAATTGATTATGATTGGTCAATTTTTAAGGCATTATTATACCTTATATTTATTGTGTATCAAGACTTAAAAAAGGAATTAAAAATAATATTATTAGTAACCTAATTTCGCTTATTTATTCTTTTCCTTGTACGATGATGATGATGATAAAATAATATCTCAACTAAATATTATGCCTATAAAAATCAAACACAGGATGTTCACGTAAACATCGAACACGTAAATATCCTGTGTTTAGCTCTCATAGGCATAATATTAAATTGATTTATTCTTTTGTTTTTGAATTTGTTTTTATTGTAAAATAATATCTATAATAAGATGGATATGTATAAATTAGATAGATAAGATAATAATGAAATAATGAAATAATATTAATTAAATGATAATTAAATGATTAAAGACTATTTTAAAGGTGTGCGTAATTAAAAAATAATTAACTATCTAATAAAAATAACTTGATTAAGTTAATCGTTTACCTAAAGTCATTCAATGTCTATTTCTACCAATGTAGATTAACTTAATTGGCAATGTGTAGATAAACTTGATTAACAATAATTACCAAATAATTGTAGTATTTTGCGAACATGAATAAAATTTGTTAATTTTTTATTGTTTAAACACATAGAAAAAGAATTAAATTAAGGACAATGAATTATTAGTTGAGTTAGTTGGCGAGATTAACACTTTACTTTGATCGAAATCACTCTAATGTTCATTTCTACAAAAGATTAGATCTTAATTTCGATAACTTTAACTTAAACTCGATTTAAGTTATTTTTTTTTAATTTTAAAAATTAGAAAGAGTATAATAAAGAGTATAGTGAATCGAGATTAAAGTTGTTCCTTCGAGATTGACATCAAAATCTGTAACACTGTAATTACTGTAATACTCACTTGTTTGTGACATTATTTAATTTATGTTGATTAAAGAACATTAATTAATTTTTCAAGGAATGATCTCGTACAATAAAAAAGAATATAAATATTAAGTTTATTTTAATAATGATTCAAATTTGTAGATATGACATAAAGAATATAATTGAATTTAATAGACTTACTGTTAGCTCCGGAAGATTAATCTACATTAGTACATACTTAGAAATGGATATAAGAAGCGCAAAAAATAAAGATAAAGATAAATAAAGATAACGAGAAAAGAAACCTACTGTTAAGATACACTATCACTTTTAAAGATATGCTTTACGGCGAGTAGAAAATTAAAGAACTGTTGTTCGGATGAGCCTTCTGGAACGAGCTTTCAACGACAAGTGACAATAATCTTTTATTTCTTCTCAAGAAAAGATTAGATTCTGTAAGCTGGGTTTTGAATAAAGCACGGTCTCTATTTATTTTAACAGACATAGGTGAGTGACAGTTGAACACGTGTATTTTCAACAACAACGAATTGGTAATGCTCAATATTAATGCTTTGTGCTTCCTCGCGATGCTCGTCAATGATAACACACGTTACTGAAATTCTTTTCTTTCGCTCTTTCGTTTTCTTTTATGGAAATATACTTATATTCTTGCTCGCTTCGGGAATATCGACAATATAATCTAGCGATAAGAGATACGTGTCGCATCAGTAATGAGAAACTTACAATAGATGTTAATATGGATATTTATGTCGGGGGTTTATAGACATGTAAAATATTTCTTCATAATATACGGTACAGGTAAATTTTTAGATTAGCTGCCCTTCTCCGATTTTTTTAAAACTTTAAAACTTCGTTCTTTACATATATTTTTTATAGCTGAATACAAATTTGAAAGAATTTTTTGGCGATCGAACATATTTTTCGATCGTCATCCTGAAAATTATAAAAAAAACTTTCGATATTTCCTAAAATATTGATTGTACCAAAAAAATGTGAGATTAATATTAAGATATAATAAAACAAATAAATATACTTTATAAGAACTCTCAATCTTTAAAAATAACAACAATAAATTAATTCAAGGCTAATAAGAGTCAGTGCGGGAGGGAGGGAAGAGGAGTGTGCAAGTTATTAATTTGGAATGATTAACTTAACTTTAATTGTTCTGTGATATCTTCTTTCTTCATAAGTCTTCATCACATAAATCTCTCAAGATTTATGGATAAAGAAAATATCGCAGAATAGAATCACGTATTCTCGTCATAATTTTATCTGAAATTGTCGAATTTCTCATTCAAAAACTGTAAGCAGTAATAATTTCACTTTTGCGAGCACAACAAAAATTTTTCATAATATCCTTTTTGCACACATTTAAAATTGGATACAAAATACAAAATAGGTACGATAAATATGGAATGTATAAAAAGTAGAAATAACTTAAGTAGTGATACATGTTCGCTTTATTTAAAAACAGCATTTGAAAGGCACTATGTACATATTATATACACGCAAATTGTGTGTCTCGACTTTTATGGTATGTAGAATAATATGTAGAATGTTTGACCATATGGAACTATAGCAACAATTTGCTATGTATACATGTAATGTGTACAGTTCGTTATATCACGTTGCTGGATGATGTTTTAATAATTATCAGGAACGCGATATCGAGGAATATCAGAAAACGTTGCAATGCAACGATACATATAAAAATCGAATGTTATGTACATCATTGGCATCTTTTAACAAGTAGACTTTAGTGTTGGAGATAAATCTGTTTGTACTAAATTTACTAAGATAATTGCAGTTTTTGTGCATCGAGATATGTCAAGAGATACAGTTTCCCTGTTTCACTTGATTCTGTAAAAGATATGCCACCGCAAGAATACATTCATGAAATCTCATTGTTTTCTACAGTTATTGAATTGCACTTTGATTAATTTTATATGATAGGTTTGTTATTTCTGTATTAAATTATATAAGAACTCTCTTTTTCACTTTCGTCAAATATCAAATATATCTATCTTACATTAGGTTTCAAAGTATAGTTCAGCCATAGAAAACAGATTTAATGATTGAAGCGAATCAATTTCGTTGCGTCATTGCAATCAAATGCGTCAATTGTAAATATTCGAATTTTAATCTTCCAAAAAATTAACAAGATTAAAATTCGGATACAATGAATTATAAAAAATTATTGAATATACTTAGAAATAAAACAATTACAGATATTTTAAAGAATTGTCCCAAATATGTGGCGATATGTTTTTCGTAAGATGTGATATTTTCAGATAAAAATATATTATACTCATACCTAAAAGTATATAACAAACTGCTTTCCTTTAAATTGTAATAGAAATGTTTGAATAGACAATTGTACGATTAGGCAATTATGCAGTGAGCATCAGTAATTATGTTTCATTAAATCCAAAGTTTTTATATAAAAAACGTGAACATTATTTTTACATGTTTCTTTTTCTTTAATTGCATGTTTCCCCGTTTTATCTTTTCAATTACAAATTTAGAATAAAACTCAACTAACAATAATAGAACAATAATAAAACGTCAAAGTCCATTTTGGAGAACATTGAACGCAGCTCCCAATGCCCAACTTAATTCATGACCATTGATCTTCTTATAAAGCTATAAGAATGAAGAATATTTTGTTATCCTTAAAAATACTGTAATAAAAAAAAAATAATATCATCATATTATATAACTTTGCTTACATGCAGCTTAGTCGACGGTTCCAAGCCAAATCCATCTCTTAGCAGAACATAAATAAATGTCAAATCCAAGCACATGAATGGTTGATCTGTGTTTGGATAGTCGCATGTCTCCATGGCTTGTTTAAAAAATGAATTCAATTGCACCATTCCGCCCGAAAATGGATCTATTAATGCAACCTAAAAAGATCGAAAATACAAATATTTATATTTGCAGATACAAATATTATATTTATATTAAAAAGCTATATTTTTTTTCCTAACATATAAATTATAAATATGACAAATATAAGAAATATGTACTTCTCATATTTATGAAGTTCGTTAATTTATATGTTAAGAAAAAAGTATAGCTCTTTAATATTAAATAAATCTATATCTCATTAGATACTCATATAATTAAAAAATATTTCTAATGTTTTATTTTTATATTATTACATTCATATCTTGTTTTATATTATTTATGTGTTGTATTCTCTTATATTATTAAATTATCTATAGATATAATAAAAAATGATTTTTATTAAATGTTTATGCATTAATGAATCAATATTTATTTGATTTTCATAACTTTTTGAATCTTTACCTCAGTCGCACGTTCAAAGTAGTACGAAAAAGCGTATACTTCGTGATCCTTCAAACCTATTGGTTTTTCTGTGAGAGTACCAACATATTTCTCAATAATCTTTAAACATTCCGCAAAGCGTACAATCGGCTTGTTCTCATCTCCGCCAGCAAAATTTTGTGTTTTAACTAGTTTGTATGTGCCATTTGTTGGGCCTTTTACAATATAATCACGCCCTTGGTAAGACCATTCGGTAGATACAATCGGATTGATGCACTCGGAATGTATCTCTGTGGGAACTTTAAGACTTGTATCCTCAAGATTCATATTATAAGTCAAAATCGCCTTTCTGGCGGCCATTAGACCCATGCCTAAGTAACTGTGCGTGTACAGACTCATGTTGTGATTGAATACATTGATGGAGTAAACATGTTTTTCTAATTTTTTCGTTTGGACGCCATCCGGTTGAAACGTAACTTGCGTAGAACCACCACCGAGATCCAATGCAGCTACGGTAGTCTGAGAGCTGAGCGAATTAAAGCGATCCAGTAAGAAATTGACGGTAAACCAGGAAAAGATTCCCTCATCCGTGCCTTCCATTATGGAGATAGAATTTCTCGCGATCTGGAATCCGGACGTTTGGAACAACTTTCTGCACTCCTCTAGTATGCCATTGGCTTTATGCTCTGGCAACAACCTCAGCCCTGCTGTGGCCTTCATCGTCAGCAGCGTACGAGGCCATTCTGACTGTGGAATTACCGCCTTCGCCTCGTTCAGAAGTGTAGTTAGAGACTTTGCGGCATCCTCCGGTTTGTCGGCAAACGAGCTCAAGCCAGGTTTTATTTCTTTGAATAGTTCATTATCAAGCACTAAATTGCCATTGAGAATGGACTCGTGAAAGCTAAACGCTAATACACGACTACCAGTAGATCCAGCGTCGATGACAACCACGTAGAACGGTTTTTGTAAATTAAATGAAAATGCTAAGGTATCAATAGCCTTACTTCCTATTCTGATAGGTTTTAAGTCATTCGCTATGGCTATGTAACCTAGGAACAATGTACCAAGTACTAGTAGCATGGTGAAATATTTCTTTCCAGGCTGACTGGTGGTTTTCTTCTGGTAGGATGCCAATTCATTATCGCGCTCCTCTTCATTTTCAGTTCTCAGCTAAAAATACAAGACAATTATTGCAAGAAATATCTAAATTTACAGCACATTGGATTTTAATCAATTAAAAGTGACGTAATGTTATATTGTGTTACATAATACACATTGTATTTTGTTTTTAGTGTCGATTAAGATGTTTGTATATATTGTATCACATGCAACACTCTTCCATAAATACTTTGAATAATAAAATATCTATTGAAACAGAATACAAATCATCAACCTCAAAATGATCATTAAAAGTCACTTTTCAATCATTTATGATTCGTTTTGACGTTCGAGTATATTGTTTTTAGGAAACTGCAGTATTTTAAAGAAACCATATATTATGCAAATCACGTTACAACAAATTCAGAATAGTTACACATATATGTACTAATGTAACACTTTCTTCCATCTCTAATTATAAATTTTTGGAATTGTCTTTTCTACCAAGAGTGACTTTGATTAAACCCAACTAATTTAATTTAGCCTCAATTATTCGCAGCGAAATTTCTATAATTATACAATTTGTTTTTTCTTAATTTTCTTTCTACACATGTCAACAAAAAATATTTCTCTCATTAATAAAAACACAAGTTTGACTTTGATCAAACTTCTGTCACTTCACTTTTACCAATTCAACCAACACCCAATTATAATCACAATAAAATTTTCCTAACAAAGAATCAAAAAATAAATAAATATTGCCACTTTAATACAACTCATCATTTTTAATCTTTCCTTTTACGTATTGAATAACAAAAAATCATCGTCTCATCCAGTTAATAAATAGGTTTTATCCGGAACAACGCTAATCGTCAATTAAATCAATAAGAATTTCAAGGTCATCCTGGATCAATCGTTGTTCGGATTAATTTGTGAGATCATAATACAGGAAGGACAGACAATGTTAACCTAGTCTGGGCATCGCGACAGGCATAAGGAAAATATTTTACGTGATGAGATCTTTTTGCATCGTTTCTACTCACGAGCGTGTATCGCATCTAGGGCGACCCGTACGATCCGTCGGATGACGAGTGCTTGTCATGTAAAAAAATAAATAAATAAAACAGAGTGTCGGAGTTGGTGGGTGCGCGACGGCCGGGTGGGAATTTAGGGAAGCGCCGATGTGGCTACCGCGTGGCGATGACGCGTGCAGCCGTGCATCAACGTGCATCGTGCCCTCCGATTTGGATGTAATTGTCATTGCGCACTCGTCGCAGGTGCGTACATTTGACGCTCACAGCGCTTATAAACGCGCTTATAATTTGTTCTTGTTTAACTTTTAAGTATGCTCAAAATACTCCACACAAATTCGGTTTTCATAATATTTTTTAACATTCACAGTCAAATTTACATTAGATTGATATTTTTACAGAGACAGAGGAATGCAAAAATAATCAATGCCACTTCTGGACGATTCTTTTTATTTTCTTTTTCAGAACAAGGTTTTTAAAATAATTACGTAGAGTGATGTAGCAACTTTGATTAATATTTGATTGAAATAACAAAGATTGCTTAATTGTGACACATAAGTTACGACACAAATATCATTCTGTCTTAGCGTTTCAGTGAGTAATAAAGATAGAACGACACTTGGGCCACTCAATTGAGAAGTATCAAATGAGAAGTACTCAAGAATAAAATAATTTCCAGAACGCTGAATAATAAATGGAGCGCAACCTGGGTGTCAATGGATATCAAGGAACGATCACGTGACGAGGCGCGAGCCACATGGGACGCAAGAGGCATGGAATTCGAAATTCGAACTCTAATCTCGCGTGCACGTATTTATATACACGCTCACACACATGCATCGTTACAATTTATCGGGTACGTTCGGTTTTATCTGTGATGCGCATGAATGTATCATTTTATCTTTCTTTAATATTATTCCGTGAATAACAAGGATGGAATTATACGTCGTGAGGATCATGGGTAAAACACAGAATGCACTCACGGAAGACACGGCGACGCGCTTCCGCGTTCGACGTTCGTTCCGACGAGCGTTCGAGACGAACGGCGTAGATCAATACCGATAAATTCGCTTACGCACCTTTCGACGTCTCACGCTCATGTTTTATTCAGCGGACGACACGACAGTAGACCACGACAATGACGACGACGGGATAAAAAGATTGATTCGGAGAAAGAATCGAAAATCGTCACGAGATTTATAGAACAATCATAGCGCGGAAACAGACAGAGCAGACTGCCGAGAGCGAATTGAGCGGCGTGCGGCTCACCGGCAAGTACGAGTTTCATGTCCGTGAATACGACGCTTTGCCGGGGAGCAGTTTGTTGCGTGCGCCGACGAGTCATTACGATATGACGTGAAGGACTCGATAATACTTCGACTGTCTCGAGACTCATTGCCATACGCAGTGTATATCTTGGCAATTCGCGGATGATCGATGATCGTCGAGAGTACAAAGGTGATTTAGAGCGAGTGAACGAAACGGTCGATAATCCGGAGATTCGAGATTCCCACTTGGAACGTTTGATAGACAAATGTGCAAACTACCTAAAGATCACTATAAAGATCGAACGGCGATCGAAATAGAAGTAATTTTAACGCCAAGCGTTAAGACAGTGGATGTTAAAATAGTAATTAGAGAGAGAAATAACGCTGATCGATACGCGTGTTTGAAAAGATAAATATGTCACATGATTGCAAAAATTAACAAAGATGGAAAAACGCTTTGTCACGGTCTGATGTTCTTTTATGCGATTTGTAAAAAAAAAAAAAGATAACCGGAAGCACAAAGAATTCGGCTATACGATGACTTGAATTTCGTCTTTGCGTGCCGTTGATCTCAATAATCTTATCGCGTTGTAAAGAATGCAAAAAAATTCTTGTTTGTGCTTATATAATTATGCAATACAGTTAGATAATGAACGCCGACGATACGCTCGTTGCAATGAGTTGGCGATTTATTAGTTATTGTTAATGTATCTGTAAATTCATTTAAACCATCTGTGATCGTCGAGGCATTGATTAATGATGTAAGTACATTACACACACACACACACACACACACACACACACACACACACACACACACACACATTTTATATATATATATACTTTCGTTGTGGCATAAATTGTATATTTTGAAACGAGATGACAACATATGGACTTCTACATAGAAGTGTGGATGAAAGTTATAAAAATGAGTAATTTATCAATTATAAATATTCTAGTAAATTCGCTCATTCTTATAATTTCCACCAAGTTATGTGATAAAATAATCAAACCCTTTCCAATAAACGAAAATGAATTGAAATCGATGAAATGGAAAAAACATTTTTTTTAATTACGTATTCGCGAATGTTAAAATGAATCATTTTCAATCCGAATGCATTTTTATTCATTTATAGAAATTGGATGAAGCACATTTCTATGTCTTTCAATCTAAAAATAATATCAGCTTTTCCTTGCCACGTTTCAATTTAAAATTCTGAATGCA
>Ga0157364_1006535_pt1 | contig 11993 bp, 6 predicted proteins | sample AttsexASBM2_FD_111476 | JGI IMG/M metagenome (GOLD analysis project Ga0157364, IMG submission 111476) | Fungus gardens microbial communities from leaf cutter ant in Ribeirão Preto, State of São Paulo, Brazil - Atta sexdens ASBM2 | ecosystem: Host-associated > Fungi > Mycelium > Unclassified ...
GCACAGGGGGAGAGGGTGGGAGAGAGAGACACCCCTCCCTCCGCATCCCCAAAGCGAGACGGCGCGACGCGGGGACGCGACATTGCGCCAGTTTTTACGCGCCGCCCGCGGCGCGGAGAGAGAGAAGAAGAGAGAGAGAGAGAGAGAGAGAGAGAGAGAGAGAGAGAGAGAGAGAGAGAGAGGAGGGGAATGAATGCTACCGGAATTGTCATTATTTTTTTTTATACTAGTAGAACGTTGTACTAACTTTATAGATCCGTATAAATTTTAATTGTGAAGTTAACACGCCATTTTATTAAATATAAAAAAAAATAATAACAGTCCCAGTAGCATTTTTCACAGTTCTTTATCAAAACATTCGTATTTTTTATATTATGAAAACAAAATGAAAATATATATGTTAATTTCGCGAATCTTGCACGACATTTCCCCTCTAAAGTACAAGAGAAAATTAAATTAATTATTTCCTTTTAGCTAAAATCTCATTAATTCTATTCGAGTTGTATGCAATATATGTAGTTTGAAAACAAAATTCTATAACAATTATCAATTGTAATATATCTTAAAGAAGACAGCACGACACTTGAAGAAAAACTTGAAAATCAGAAATGTGTAAGGTGACTATTAGGATTATGTTCAAAAGTAAATGTTATATTTTTCCTTCTCTATTTCGATTATTTTTCTGATTAAGGATCGAATATTTGAAACTCAATTTCATTTGAACTGTTATACGTAGTTAGTTAATGAGTGTTCTGAATGAACATATTAACCATTGAAAGAAAAGTGTTTCTCATTGAGTACTTCTATAGTAGAGCAAATATACAGAAACATAATCGTACATTCTGTAATAAAAATGGATCTAAAAAAATTTCAAGCGGAATTACATTTACAAGGAAAATCTCGCGAAATATCAAATTCTGATTTTATGAAATTTTATATGATTTTAATGAAATTTTTGTATACCTATATGTTACATAAATAGATGAATTTAGAAAATTTTAGAAAATATTAGTGCAGAAAAATGGTTTTAAGGGGTAAAATAACTTTTTATAGATAAAGCGGCTTTCTTTTAGCTTTTTCCATTATTTTAAAAACTATTCAAGATATTAAAAAATGTTTTATACAAAAGTTTTATAATTAAATTTCCTCTATTCATTCACGTTAATAATTTTTTTCAAAAAAATTTTTTTTAATTTTTGAATCCCTTTCCTTTGATAGTTAATGCGTGATATAAATTGACGAGTCTTAAATATTCAACTTTAATTAGAAAAGTGAAATGAAAGAGGGAAAATATAACAGTTTACGTTCAACACAATAATTCGTAATAGTTACTTTATACCTACATTTGCTTATTAATGTTATATTCCTTAATATCTGGCGTTTCAATTGAAAAGAAATTTGTTAAAGTATGTTGACATTTTTATACATATTTTATACACAATGTGGTATAAATTACGTGACTAAAACGGTTTAAAATGACATCGAAGAATTAAAATCCAAGATCGAATAAAAACTCTTTTCTCTTATTTGTGTCATTTCTTATATTATTCATTTTGTGATTTGGAAAGAAAAACAAAAAAATATTGTATACATTATTCACATCATTTTCATGTTAGCATGCAGTATTAACAAAAGCTGCTGCAATAAATTAATTGCCAATAGCGCCATCAATCGCGATCAATTGAAATCTCTCAACTCGAGCGTGGATAGCTCCGTATATCGTCGAAGAGGAAGAAATGCAGAACAGCTAAATGCTGAGAGCAAATTGAGAGTGCCATTTGTGAGTGCTCCCAACGCACCATGCTTCACATTCAGCCTTCTTCCTTCTTGCGAGGCGATCCACCTTAATTAATGAGTTTATCGGGAACTCTTGTGGGAGTCGGTCTTGTCGCGTAACCACCCTCGGGGACGGAAAAAGACTCGGGGGTGAGGGTATATACATAAGCGGATACCGTGCCGCTGCTGCCGTTGATGTCAGGGCCCGGAGGAGGGTTCTCTCTAGACGAGGCCACTCACTTCGTCACTCCCCGCCATTTTAATTTCGCGAAGAAACTTTCTAATTACGAACTTTTCTGATTAATCACAGTAATTAATTAGTAGCCCTCGCGGAAAAAGGGAAAATACGAACCTCCGGGATATAGATGTGCCCCCTTCTTCTCTTTCCTCCTCCTCCTTCTCTGTATCCTCCTTGCAGTTTGCGTTCGCGTTCTCCGAGTAACTTTTGGTTTAGTCTCTTCCCTCTTTCTCTCTCTTCTTCTCTTTAATTTTTATGCTTTTTCCCTCTTTCTTCGCTCTGTCTTTCTTCTTCTTCTCTTTTTCTCTTTGACTTCTCTCGATTTTATTATGTCACTATTCTATTTCTTTCGCATCTCTCTGATACATGTACGTTCTTCCTTTCTTTTTCACTCATTGAAATCTTCATAATTGAATCCTTAAGCTTGTCTCTCTTCGCCGTTTGCGCGACACGCATTTTATACTTAATTTGCGTCTCCCACGCGATTCTGCTCATTTTATCGAACCGTTGACTTTGATGGATTCATTCGAACACTTTATTCACTTTTGCTTTATTCGCGGCATCTTAAATCGTTAATTATAAGTGCGACGCGCGCGCAGAAGACTAGCACGCTAGAAGAGAGAATTATGAAAAGAGGGACCATCAGGAAAGCAGAGAAGAGGGGAGACAGCGATTAATGTCCGCCAAAGCGTACGTCGGGTCGGTGATTAATTTACGGAAACGCGCGTCTTATCTCGAAAGTTGCGCGACGCCGTGCGCTCTTTATTTTTAGCAAATTTCTCCGATTAACGGGTCTCAGCGCTTTTCGTTATCGTTCGCGAACTTGCGCCGGCGGGACCTCCTGGCGCCTCTCTCTTCGAGAGAAGAGGAGGACGAACTTCGAACATCGATTTACTTCTGTGAGTAACTCCCGATTACTTTCCTAATAAAAACGCAGCGCCAGGAAAATCCAATGATGGACGGCCGCTAATGCGGAAGGCGGAGCAGATTGTCCGAGACGCATAAATTAAGACGATCTTTAAAAGGAGCTCTTTTTATCATTATCAATATCAATATTTTTATGAGATAAATACGCGTATTTCAAGCAATTCAAAGTTGAAATGATAAATATCACAAAATATCATAAATTAAAATTTGTGATGAGTTTTAAAATATGCGAATGAATAACAGAACTAAATCCTTTGTTTCGTGTAAATAAAAAAAATGTTAATTCGGAACTTTAGATATTGATACTACAAATATTAGAGGATAAGAAAACAAATTGACTTTCGTTGCGATTTTCTAAACTAAAAAAGTGTCCTCGGATTAATATATTTACAAGTATATCTATTCACAAGTATACCTAAAATTTGCAGCTGCACTCGCGCAATGCACTCAAGTTTGATTGACCTTAAACGCTTTTTCGACAATACACTGGTGTATAGCATATTCGGCTTTTTTCCAATATTTTTTCAATACTTTTTCCGTTGTTTATAACTTTTTTATTAATAGAGATACATACAGAAACATGTTTGAAACCGAATATTCCTTAATGTTTAGCTTTTTAATTGAAAAAAAGTTTAGAATATGTTCATTTTTGTGAAAGTTATAAACAATCAAATTGAATTGAGTATGTCATCAATTTATTGTTTCAGTATTAAAGTGTTTAAGAGTTAAAAGTTAGTCCGATGTCGAATATTCCTCCGCTTTTCTTCTTTCTAGTTAGTCCGTTCAAATTATACAAAATGATTTTTAAAAGAAAGGAAAATTAAGAATAGGAAAGAACGTAATTGCTATTTGTTTAAAAATTATTTAAAAGTCAGCGGCGAGTATTCCTTAGCTTTTCTTTTTTTCGTTTAATAAAACGTTTTGATTGGCTCAGTAGGACTTTGCTTCTCGATCATTACTAGCAAAGTTCGCGCGCCAGGTAGCCGATGACTCAACAATATAATAAAGTATAGTGTTCCGCGTAGACGGTTCGGCTATCTCGAGAACAAACAATTATTTCAATAAATATACCCGTGTGAGCGAACGCCCTAATGCAGATTCTCGCTTTCTTGGAGCTCATCCAAGAAGGATTAAATAATGATTCCTTACATTCAACCACGTAACACGACAGATTACGTTGCGAAATGCTACCTGGATGTTTATTAGCGGCGGCTATATGTACCTAATGCGGGCCGAGACCCCGCAACTGTAACTATATCTACATTCCGTGACTGGTTCTAATTCAGAAATTGCTGGTTTCTTAACAGTCGTGATGGCACGGTCAAATCCACTTTGATTTTATCGCACAGTCTGGGATGCATCAAGTAAGTCTCTGTATTATAATACAAGTACTATTTTCTATAATTTAAAAAAATTACAGAAATAAGAATGTAAATAATTTTTAAACTAATAGCAATTGCGATTGCTACCCATTTTACTTTTAATTTCCCTAGTCTTGATTTTTCTTTTTCTTAAAAATTGTCCTGTAATTTTGATGCTCCGAATTTTACTTCTTCAAAATTTCTCTGCTCAAATTCTTTAACTTCGACAGGAAGTCTCATTTATCGAAATTCAATCACTTGCACAACCAGAAACAGCCGACGATTTCTTCGAGCGTTGCTTCGGAGGACAAGTATCGCGGAATCTTACGTTCGAGTGTGGTGTATATTCACTTCTATATTTTTCTCCCTCTTCACCCGTTCATGGGATCATCCCCCGTCGCCGCCCTTCCGTTCTCCCCGGGTGTTGTACGATTGCCGAGTCATCGTGTAATGACGTGCCGGCTGTCAGATCTCGCGAGAGGCGAGGCGGCACGATTCGAGCCACGAAACGATCGGCATCGCCGGTCCGAAGAAGACGAAGAAAAGGATCGGACGGAGGCCGCGGATAAACGTGAGCGAGACGGAGATCTAGAAGAGGTGAACGCGAGTGAGACGACAAGATCGAAGGAGGCGAACCTCCTAAGGACTCAATATCTCGGACGTCATCTCCGAGGCAAACCGGACGCATCAGACGCAGCTTCTCGGAATTCTCGCGAGGACCTCGCATTTCGAGGCCGCAGAAGATCGATACAGTTATGTACGAGCGAAAGACGATCCGTTTTATCTGGCATTCTACCTCTCGGCTTGGATTGCACTCGATTAGCATTCGGTTTTCAATTTTCATTTTTATCTTGTCAGCTTTATACATTTCGTAAAATAACTGTACCCAATACAGTCCGTCTAAGCCATTTTTGAGCTCAACATTGAAAATTTGAAATAGTCAGTGATTGTCAGGCTTAAAATAGAAAACAGTTTTAAAAATTAATTGAAAATAAGAGACATTTTCAATACTTACATGAGTACAAGGAAGATTTAATTATCCATGTAACTACAAACAGTAAATAGACCATATTGAGTGTAATTATTTTATATTATTTTATATTATTTGTAGTATCGCTATATTTGAAGTCATTCTCGAAAGGTCTTTAGATTTGGAATAAGATATACCTATAATCTACTGTAAGTTCTACTTCATAAATCTACTCTCTTTGTATCCTCTTGGCTCGTGCGGAGCACAAGAATATAAGATTTTCTTCTGATTTTTTATTCAGTCGACAATGTCCTCAACCATTCCATTCGGAATGTCTAAACACCTTTAAACCATTTTTTGCCACGTGGAGCGTTTCTAATTTAATCGGAGGCGTGTCCAAAGATCGGATTGTGGTATTTATGTCTACGAACGTATTGTACGCACGTCATCGCTATTACGGGTGATCGTTTCCAGAGGTCTCTTGGAGAGTACGTTTAGACTGTCAGATACGTCAATAAAATTAGAATAGGATTATGTGCTTCCAAGATCGCATACAGACAGTATAAGTGAGTAGAAGAATCAATTATTTATTTTCTTATAACTTCTATGTAATTTAATTTACTCGATTGTTTTTTCTTTGACCTATATTATATGTATACTTTAAAAAGAAACATATATATATATATATATAAACAATATAATATATTATAGGACCGTATATGTGACAACACAAATTATAGAAATCAAAGCCTTAAATGTTTAGCTAGCTCTTAATGCTTCTATGATTCTTATGTGAATTTATATACTATGTATGTAATCCCTAGAAATGTGCGCCGAAATGATTTTTCGCTAACTCTGCTAAACTACCTCAGTAATATTAAATTGACTAGCAATTTACAGCAATTTATATCAAGTCATGCAAAACAACGATTTATATATATATATATATATAAATTGGTTCAACCTGTTCTTCTAAACGCACATTTGTCACACTCCGATTCGAACATTAAAATTATATTTTAACTCTGACAATGAACTAAAACGACGTATTAATATAAATGTAATTAAATGACGTATTTAAATAAAATACTTTTTATTACCCACTCTAGACTTATAATCCTAACGATATACAACATCGTGATTTGTATAGATGCAATCCAACACAAAGTGAGTCGCTCAATCCGATGGCACGTACTTTTCTCGCGCCGATCGCTCACGAGAGGGTGTCATACGAACTCTCGAAAGCGAGTCCGGGATGAGAAAGAAAGAAAGAAAGAAAGAAAGAAAGAGAGACACAAATATAGATACGAACGGATCGCGTCCGAGGAGTCACGATAATTCGTGTGATCAAAGCGACCGACTCGGTGGTGTCTCCCGCGCTGGCATCTCTTCTCACCTTTAATAAAGCTATCTCGCATCTCTAATATCTTCTCGCGCCAACGCGCGAGAGGTAGACAAAGACGGATGAGGAACGTTGAGGTGGTGGAGAAGGAGGTGGAGGCGATGGCGAAGGAGAAGGAGGATCCGGACAGGACGGAGGAGGGAGCGGATCTCGAGGCTCTTTGCTCGCTGCCCCGACACCTTTCTACAACGAGGCCTTGTTCGCCAGGAGAAAAGACACGTCAGCCGACACCACGTACACACCTCGTCTCTTCGGGGCCATCGATACGACCAGAATTCTACTCTCTTTCTCTATCTCCGTCGATCTCTCTCCTTCCATCATAACAATTTTTATATTCGTAGTCCATACTCTGGTACCATGCTGTCCTCTCGCGCTCTCTCTTTCTCGCGTCTTTCCGTTTCTCTCTGTGGCTGTTTCTCGGAGAGATACCAGCATACCGCTAGATGCAAGAGACTCACGAAGATATTACACTTACTATCTCGCAGCCACGCGGCGATGCTTATCGGCGACCGCCGTCAATTAAGCAATTATCGCCACCTCCGCCGATGCTAGGACTCCGCGTATGCTAGGTCATGCTGCCGCGTTGTTCCGCTTGTTTCACGAAGATACGCTTACATGCGCTACGATATAAACGTTAATGAACAACTTGGTGTTAATAGGAACGTGTTGTTTTCCTATCGGTCTTCGTCGTTTAATCAAAGCGCGAGGCATTACATGGCGTTTAACGTGCGGAACGACGATCCACGACATAGGGGTGGTCGCTACATTCCAAGACTCGAAAGCGCTGGAAAGTCGAATCAATCAACGAGAACGATGATAGCGGGGAATGCGATCCTTGCGGCGACGCTAAACGCAAATCCTTGATGAACCATAATGACGCTGGACATTGGAGACTCCCGCTATCTTCGCGGTCTAAGAAGATTCTTATCGATGTCCAGTGTCAATTGAGCGATTAGGTGACTATCGTACTCAATGCTGGCAGTCATAGAAAGAGCCTTTGATACTTCAACGTGCTTATAAAGTACTTGCTGTTCGATATATATAGTTAATTAAGCCTGGGAATTAATATTTATTTATTAAATGTGGCGATGTATTTTGAAAATTATTGCTTACAATAATGTGCATAATATCATCGATAACAATTTATATATGATATATTTATATAATTCAAACCGTAATAATTAAAATAAATCTTGACATAATTATTTAGCACTGTGCTGTTTTTCAATAGCACAACGACATAAAATAGCGCGAAAGGCATTAAATTATTCTGTACGGTTCTATATATGTTTACAATTCCCTTCCTCATGGCATATTCAATTTCTGATAACACCACCTCCTCGACCACGAGGAAAATCGTTTCATATCATCGCAAGATGGCTTCGCCTTGCATCGCATTTCGCTTCTCTTTCTCTTTACTCTCTTCTTCGTCTTTCTCTGTGCCTTACCTGCCACTGCAGGCAGCCACACCAGACCTATATACATGTAAACGAATTCACATAAATTTACTGACTTCCGCTCTGCATTCAGTAGCGCAGAACACGTCTCGAAGCATCGATATATTGGGACGATACTTCCGGCAATTTTCGAAATTCCTATCTACGATAAAGTCATTGGACTGGTATGATAAATATCATTTTGCCGTGCATCGGTCTTCTCTATTTGCTTATCGCTATATACCAAATTTAAATATCGCCATCTATGTAACTCAGTTTTCCAGAAAATATCAAGACATTTTCATAGAAAAATTTGCTTTCTTTATTGTTTTAAACTGCTTAATCAATCGCAAAATCAATATAACTAAAATATTCCTAAATATATTTTAATTTTAGGTTAATCCTTTTTTGTTAAGTTAGACTGCATGCTGTGGGGCACTTCAGGATAAAATATTTCGTCCACAAGCCAGGTATTCCAAAAATAAACCCCTGAGAAAATGCAATGACAAATCGTTAGCAATGAGATAGGGGATCAACGTTGAAGTTTCACGGAGGCATTCACAATAATTAATCGACAATAGAGCACTCTGGATTTCGTGGGTTCCTCCTGGGGTGCGTGAGGACCCCCACCGTGGTTCCGTCTTCTTCCGTTATTTATGTTCTAGAATCCGAAGAGACGGTGAGGTCTCGAAGCATCCCCCGCTTTATCTCTAAGAGACTATAATTTCGATGCTGCTACCGACTAATTAAACAATTATTTAGATATATTTTATAATTTTTTGCCATTATTATTTATTGTTTAAGAAAAGAAAGGGTACTTTCGAGAATAAAATATTGTATGAAAACTATCGAAAAATCAAAAATCAATCTGATCTATTTTACATAATTGTTTAAAAGCTTCAAGCTTAAATATCCAACAATTGCTTATTTTTTTTATCTTAAGTATATTTTTTACTCGATTTATAAAAAGTATTATATTTTATTTTGTTTTGTAAGGATTATTCGGAAATAAGATAAATTTATAAAATTATACAATTAGTACTTATATATATATGACATAAATGTGATTTATGGCGAAAGACACAGAGTTATCTAAATTCTCATATTTCTAGAAATTTTCTCTTAGTTATGTATACCGATCTACCAAAAAGAGAACAGCGCGCTTAAATGCTTTTAAGGACATGAATTATTCAAATGCCTGCACCTTACTGCAGATGCGATAATAATAATTGACGATGTTGAATAACGATAATTGTTCGCTATCTTATACATACATAGCTATAATAATAACAATTATTATGTGCCTTATATAAACACATGGAATTCTCATAATCCTCAATAATAAATGTGTATCATTCAAATTTTCATTTAAGAATATTCTTCATGATTTCGAGTCACATCTCAAAGAGTCACGTAACGTGTTTTCTCCAGCCACTGATACCTGTAACAGAAACATTTCAACAGATTTGTGAGATATACAGATTCAGCATAATCGTATAGCATACGAAAATAGCAAAAATTAAAGCTCAAAAAACATTGTCACACGAATATTAACTAAATATTGCAAACATAAAATAGAAAAAAAACTTTCGGAATAAAGATAAAAATGAATAACGATGTCTAAAGGATCTGACGAAAAATCTAAAAATATATTTTCAGAGAAATAATTTCACTATATAAAATTTAGATCGCGCGTTTGATTCGTTGCGTGACTACGCTCAGGCCGATCTTCCTCGGTGTTAACATAAACGCAACTACCGGAAGAGCGAGCTGAGTAAACGCGCCTGATCTGCATCGCAAGTGCGAGAACCGCAGTCGAGTTGTACGCCACGGTGGGTAGGTCGTATCCACGGCATTTCCTCCTCCCTCCCCCCTCTCTCTCTCTCTCTCTCTCTCTCTCTCTCTCTCTCTATGACCGTCACTGTACGGCGGTGGCGGTGGCAAGCATAACAGGGTGGACGTTTAACATATGAGTGGCTACCAGTGTTATTAATGCGGCAGTAGCGTCGTGCTCGGTTTCTTCTCGGCGAGAGCCCACGTACTGGGCCTTAGATCCCAGACGGCGTATGGCCGGGACTAGGGGCCACCCGCGGGTCCTACGGACGCACACAGGAGGAGAGAAGGAAAGGCCCCGGCCTCTGCCCGCCAGGCAGCAACGCGGGATGGGGTATGGTAACACGACACTCGGAAACCGCGGCACGACCGACGTCGTGCAACGGCCTCGAACCATCCCCAAAGGAGTTATGCCTTCCTGCCGGCACGCCGTCTAATTAATATGTGCTTAGCCCCGGAATGCTGCTCGTGTCTTTGGGAGCTACGCACGTTCACGCTTTCCGGAGGCGGCGGGAGGAAGGGAAGATCGGAACGCGTTTCTCGAATGTTGGTCTAGATGTGATATATGTAGTATCTTAAAGATATAGTAGTACTGATTTTGTACTTGCTAATAGGCGTGCACGAAAAAGTATTTTAATGTATTAGGTAACGCTATTAAGGAATTATGCGATTTTAAAATGAATGCGATAACGTATACAAAAAAATTAAAAAATGAAGTTGTGTGTATATAATTAAAATTGGATAAACTTCTCTCTCTCTCTCTCTCTCTTCAACGTTTTTTGACAAACGATGGCTCAGATATCAATGGATAGTAAATCAAATTAACTCTTCTATATTCATTTCTACTAATGTAGATTAACTTTAATCTTCTAGTTTAATTTAATTTCATCTATTTCTAAAATTAAAAAAAAAAGATAGAGAGTAAATTGAACCGAGATTAAAGTTAATCTACCTTGCTAGAAACATTAATAGCTTTAAGAAAGTTGAGTAAGAGACAACTTTTCTTTTCCGTGCGGAGTAAAAACTGAAATTTTATATTACTAAAATAATTCAACGCGATACTTCTTAAAATATATACTTATAATTTAAATTAAAAAAACAGACATTGATAAAAATTACCATAAAATTGTATGTTGGAAACTTTTGGCAGCCACTGTATACATCTTAATATGTATTACTTAAAACGCTGCTTCTACCCAACGATTCATGCCCGAATCACGTGCAATTTACCAATCGGGCGCACGTGGGAAAAATTCGACGTGGGTGTGCCCACCTGTTCCATGTGTCCAGAAGAGGAAAGAAACAGCTTGCCTCCCTCGTATCCGCCTCGATCGCTCGCGCGAGTGGACATATAGGCAAATCTTTCGCGCTCGGTCAGGACATTAGGAGCTCTCTGGCGTCCGGAGGATTATAAATCCTTAATACAGATCGGCACGCGATGCCCGGCTCGTTAGGGTGATGCATGGTCGACTCTGGTGTCCCGTGGTGTACGGTAGCCGGTACCAATACGCGTGTACACCACCGTACCGCCGCGTGCACGCACACACGCGCGACATTCGGTTCCTACGGGAACAACTGACACCCACACGCATCGGTGGACGCCAGGTAATAATGAGAGATCGGAGATATGGCCTGATATTAATTGTGCGCATCGAATGTGGCCACGGCTGCTGCGGCTGGACCGCTGCATCCGCGCCGTAGAGGGAACAGGCTATCGCGCTACCGGCTTACACCGATCCTTCGACGTGATATGTGCGATATACGATACGGGAACGAGCATAGTGGACCTGACCTCCCGATCCTCTCGCCTCGGCGGCGGTCGTGAAGGAAAAACACGCGAAAAAGTTTCCTTGAAAAATTACTCATATATGATTCTGATATATCGTCATATCATAGAATATTTATCCAGTATCTATAACTATGATTTACATTTAGGCCACGGCATATCTGTAATAGGTGAACTTACTTATCCTGTAACTTCTGTAAATTAAACAAAAACACCTATTATATAAATCGGAGACGATTTAAACGCACGATATAAACATATATA
>Ga0157364_1006536_pt1 | contig 11992 bp, 15 predicted proteins | sample AttsexASBM2_FD_111476 | JGI IMG/M metagenome (GOLD analysis project Ga0157364, IMG submission 111476) | Fungus gardens microbial communities from leaf cutter ant in Ribeirão Preto, State of São Paulo, Brazil - Atta sexdens ASBM2 | ecosystem: Host-associated > Fungi > Mycelium > Unclassified ...
AAATCCTTAGAGTTGGATAGAAGAACAAAACTCTTGTATTAGAGTAAAACACAAGAGAACTTGATAGAGAACTCTTTACAGGATTGTCTACCTTTTATACTAAAGGCACATGGTCTGTGCTATGTACTTCTAGCCTACCCTAAACAGCCATATGTATACCTCAAGGCTAACATGCATTGTGCATGTTGTATGACATCATTATTCTAGCACCTTCTATGTCTTTCTTCTTGTGTTACATGACTAACCCTAACCCTAAGTTCTATAATTAGGAAAATACAAAAATAAATTGAAAAGAAAATAAAATGAGAGAGAAAATGAGAAAAGACTAAGTCCACACTTTTCTTTCTTGACAATATGAGATAATACAGAATAACTACAACTTGTTTAAGATATTGAGCTGTTCCTACAAGAACCTAGTATACAGACATTTACAGGCTGAACCAATAATTCAGATGAGATGAGATAGAGAGAAGTTCACTATAATATATACTTATACAAACAATATAATAGGAAGTTCATTAAACAAGAAAGATGCAGAGAAGGTAAAATAGGAGCTAGAAGAGAGAGAGAATATGAAAACTATGAAAGAGATAATCATATGTTAGAAATTAAGGTAGAGAGGATAATAGAAGGTATATGATATCTTAAAGAGCTTACATAACTCAAATACTAGAAAAATCCAGGATATAAAGATATAAACCAAATTCCACTTCATACTGTGAGGCACTTGGACTGTTAATATAGCTACAGATGGTAACTCAACTAGATTTGTCATTTGCTCTGAACTTACTTTCCTAATTTGCATCAAACCCTAGAAAGACATACTAGGAGACAATGAAACATATGATTACATACATTTTTTAAACACAGTTCACATCTTATTATCTGAGAACTGTAGTAAGTCCTCAGAAGATAGATTAGCAAGTAGAAGTTATCCAGATATATAGAACATAGATGTTGAATGATCTTCAGCTTCAACTTATATACTATACTTCTACTAGTTGTACTGGTTGTATATTTTGGAAGTCTTACTCAGAGTCTTGTGAAATACAAGTCTACAGTATAATCTATCTATCTTATATATACTAGGCTAATAGTTTATGCTATATTTAAACCTATGTTTGCTTTAAAGTTAACCTAAAAAGTAGTTGGGTGTGCTATTGTTAACACTAGAAGAGAGTGCCAGTTTTGGTTTATTTTCAGCATAAGAGTTTATAGTGTAACTACTGGCTTATATACTAAGTACTTTACCTAAGGTAGTTATCTAGAGAATGGAGACTGTAAGCAAGTTACTCTGGGTCTGGATATTGTCTAGCAAGAATGTCTGAGATGGAATGGAAAGGGTTTATTTGCACCAGAAGAGGATTGAGAGTGCAGATGGGTTAGTAGGTGTTATTCATAGATTGGGATAGATATGGCCAGATTTGGATGTGATAACATTAGAGATACTATTGACTATAGTATCATATACTACTATAGGTCAAGCTCATAACTAATAAAATTTGTTGATTTCAATGATACCAATGATCATAATACTTGTTACAAACTCAAGACTTTATAGTAAGTTAAGAGAAGGAATCTTATATCAGGGTTAAAACAAGATAACTCAATAAAGAACTCTGTACAGAATTGTCTACCTTATATACCCTAGACTGATGGTCTATGCTACACTATCTTTAGCCTACCCTAAATGACTATATGTCTGCCTTAAGATCAACATATATATAATATATTGTATAATATTATTTCTTCCAGAACCTCCTACTGTTTTCTATTGTGACATGTGATTGTGTGACAGTTATGTGACATGTGACATCATGCTAAGCCCTAACCCTAGATCCCAAAATAAAAAATAGAATGAAAAGGAAATAAAAAAACTGAAAAAGAAATTGAAAATAATTAAAGTCCATTGTCTTCAATTTTGACAATACTAGAAGATTAACTGACAGACATATATTTTATGTTGATAGAGAATCTGTATCATGGCTGACAAAAAAATAAGAGACTATGGCTATTTCTATACTGAAGCTAAATATATGTATATAGCTATATCTAGAATAGTACAACTGTTATAACTAAAGTCCTTAAGTAAAGACAAAAAACAACTTTATATTGAGTAACACAAAAGAACTCAATAGAGTTCTAAGTACAAGATAGTCTACCTTATATACTACAGACCATGGTCTGGACATACACTACAGCTAATCTACCCTAAAGTACATGTATCTACTATAAGGCTAACATATTGTTGCTATACTGTATAATGTCATCTGTTTCAGAACCTTCTATAACCTTCTATGTATTATATGATTGTGTGACAGTGACAGTGATATATATATAACTACCATGTAACATATGTTATGCCTTTGTTACTTTTTGTGATATCTTATCACACTTTTTGTCTAAGTTCCCAAAATAAAACCAAAAATAAAATGAATAAAGAAAAAAGAAAAAAAAAGCAAAGAAAAACAAGATGAAACCAAGTTTATCATTCACAATCCTAACAACAAGTTATATGGTTATCATTATTCTTTGATAAGGCTTACTGTTAGACATGATTCACATCTTATTATCTGAGATCCAATAAGGTATCTCAGAAGTTTAAATAATCAGTATATATTATCCAAACATGGACACCACATGTTGGCCTCATGCTTCACACATGGTCATTTAGGGTAGGGTGCATAGTAGCTAGCATGGACCATCTGTAGGAGTATATAAGATAGACTATTTTGTAAAGAGCTCTCTATTAAGTTCTCTTGTGTTATCCAATCCAAGGTTACCTCTTAATCCAACTCTAAGGATTTTGAGTTATAACATTAGAACTTGATTTCTATTCCTGGGACCACTTAACACTAGCCTTCTCTCAACTTACTCTTTTCGCATCCTTGACTGAAAGGTAACACTGCCTTTTAGTCAAGAAGAATTGCCAGGCCCTAGGCATAAAGGGCATACCAACTAGGAGGAGGAATTCTAGTCGTTGAATTGTACCAAAGCCCACTGGTGCAGGTAAACATAACACCTTTTGTGGACGTGATCTCTATACTTTCTTCACATATCAGCTCTGTACTACACCTCCTCTTGTGAGATGTCTATGCAGGAGAACAGCAGGTATCCTTAGGATCTTGCTTAGAGTAGAATGATCTTCTTAGACCAAAATTGTATACTCCTTGATTAGTAGAAAAGTAGTCAGTAAAATGTGTAGGCAGGACAAGAAGAGTACCTGCTATCACCTACTGAAATTTCATCATCTTCAGAATATGAGCTGGAAGCTGAGACCAACACAGGTTCTATACTTCCATTATACACCTCATCACCCCCATCACCACTACCACCATCATCATCATCCTCACCAATTGATTTGCCCCCATCCTATCATACTATGAGTCAGCACGATTTACATACTATTATTAGACAACAGCAAGAGCAGTTGGCAGTGATGCAGATGCAGATATAAGCCCTGATTACAGGAGGAGCAGGAGCAGAAAGATGAGCAACGGAGTCTAATATGGGATCTCAGATGGAGGTGGCTAAGCCACCAGTTTTTAATGGAGAAGCAGGAAGAGTAGGAGAATTCATTACAACATGCAGATTATATTTAAGGATGAAGATGAGAGAGGCAATGGTAGAGGAACAAGTTCAATGGATTCTCTCATATGTATAGGGAGAATCAGCAGATGTATGGAAGGAGAATATACTGGAAGATCTGGAGGTGGGAGAAGTAGAATGCAAATCAGCTGGGAAGTTTCTGGCAGGGTTAAAAAGAGAGTTTGGAGGAGGGGAAGAAGAATCTATGAAAGCAGCAGAGTTGAGGAAGCTGGAGCAAGAAGGGAGAATGATGGAAGAGTTTGTACAAGAGTTCAAGAGAGCAGCAAGAGAAAGTAGGTATGAGAGGCGACCTTTAGTAGAGGAATTTAAAAGAGGAATGAATGGAACAATACAGAGGAAGTTGATGGAGGCCAAGAATCAACCTGGCTATATTGAACAGTGGTATAGGAGGGCAACAGCCCTAGATCAAAACTGGAGAGAAAGTAGGAGAGAGGAAGAAAGGTTAAGGGAGAAGAAGGAATAGGGAGGAGGAGCTCCTAAACAAGAGCAAAGACAAATATTGCCATGACTATTAGTGTGGCAGAAAAGGCAAGAAACATCTTCTCAGTGGGTGATAACAGGGCCTGCTCCAATGGAAGGAGTAGAAAGGACAGACACAGTGATAATATACCCTCAGCAGAGGGTAGGGGGTACACAAAGAAACCCCTATGCTATGAATGTAGACAGAAGGGAGAATAGGAATTGTTACAATTGTGGAGGTTTTGGACACTTAGCTAAGAATTGCAGGAATAGGAGGACAGGGAACAGAATTGGGGAGAGAAAAAGACTGGAATATGGGGGAAATGAAAGACAAGGAGGAATAGAAGAAGGAAACAGAGAGAATTTAAATGGGGAGTGAGACCTAATTGAGGAGTATTAAGTCTCAACAATAGGTACACAGTACTCAGTAGAGTAATGGACAATGCAGCTAGCTGTGACCTAAAAAATGAGGAAGCATTAAGAGAAGTGACAGTGAAGATCAGACTAGAGAGGATTGATACACAAGAGGGAATTACAGTGGAGGCATTATTGGATAGTGGTGCAATGGGGCTAGTTATGAGTTCAGAGTTCTCCAGAAAACAAGGGTTCAAGCTAAAGAAGTTAGAGAGACTAATGCATGTGAGTGATGTGAATAGTTTGCTTAACAAGGAAGGACTAATAGAGCATACAGTGGAGGTAAACATTTATTATCAGGGACACAGGAAGAGGATAGAAATCAATGTGATTGGAGGACAAAAGTGGATGGTAATCTTGGGGATGCCATGGCCAGCTTGCCACAACCCTGAGATCGACTGGAAAACAGGGGAGGTTAAGATGACAAGGTGTCCAGAGGAATGTGAGAAACAGTGGAGACTGAAGCAGGGAAGACCGGGGTGGCAAAAGCAGAAGGAAGAGGAAGTGAGAGAAGAAATGGGAAGAAAACGAGAAGAAAAGGATGAGAAAAGAAAAAAGAAACAAAAACGGGAAAGGACAATGGAAGTGAAGAAAGTAGTGGAAGAGTGGGAGATTTGGGACAAGGAAGAGAAAGCAGCAAGATCAGAGGCAGAGACAAAAAAACTGGTTCTGGAAAAGTTCCATAAGTGGATTAAAGTCTTCGGCAAGAAATAGTCAGAGAAGATGCCTATGAGGAAAATCTGGGACCATACCATTGAGGTAAAGGAAGATTTTGTGCTGAGAAAAGAGAAGGTGTATCCATTGTCAAGGGAAGAGAGAGAGGAGGTGTGCAAGTTCATTCAAGAACAATTGAGGAAAGAGTACATCAGACCCTCAAAGTTACCTCAAACTACACCAGTATTTTTTATAGGGAAGAAAGATGGGAAGAAGTGGATGGTTCAAGACTATTAATATCTGAATGAGTGGACAGTGAAAAATAACTACCCACTGCTGTTAATTTCAGATGTATTAGAGAACATTGGAACCAAGAAGGTGTTTACGAAGATGGACCTGAGTGTTATAAGACGAAAGTGTGGACAGACTTTGGCTAGGGTTAGGGTTAGCCAGACATAGATAGATAGTATTATTATTAGTCTACAATGGAGGAAGAGCACATGACCTGGAAGTTATGTGACAGAGTCTAGAACAGTCTAGAAGGATTAAGAGGAGTCTAGATTAGAGTTAGGGTTAGGAGTGATGTCAAGGGACATGAGTTCCTCATGGTGTACACATGGTGCACACATGTACAGCAGAGATTAAAGAGTATGACGTCAAGGCACATGTATATGACATGGTAGCTTTAGTAATAGGACATGAGGTAGAGGCATAGATATTAGGGCAGAAGGATATTGTTGTAGCACAGACCACATGTAATTTATATAAATAGAGGAGCAATGCAGCAAGTGCTCCTTGTTGAGTTCTCTTGTAATCCCCACTACTAAATAGCCTACTGAGAGCTTTGCTAAAGTCAGCAAACTACAAGTGCCATTCCGGCGAGTAGTTGCTACAACACTGAGGTGGGGTTACAATAATGTAAGGATTAAGGAGGGGGATGAATGGAAGGCTGTGTTCACGACACCAGAGGAGTCCTTTGTATTGTGGCAACCACTAGACACAAGGTCTAATGATAACACAAGCGGTAAAGCTCTCAGTTAAGCAATCAAGTGGGGAAAAGCACAAGAGAGCTCGACAAGAAGTCTCTGCTAAATTAGAGTCCTATATATACAAAGTACACATGGTCCGTGCTACCAATAATTAAGCCTGTCCTATTGTTCATACTACAACCTCATGTCTGCCTTATTTCCTACTCAAGGCCACCATGTTGTATATATGTGCCCTGACATTATCTTCTAGATCTTTCTACCATGTTCTGGGCTTATGATGTCACATCATGTGACTTGTCATGTGACTGCGGTATCATGTGCCTCTTTATCGTCCAAAAGAAAAATAAAAGAAAAAGAAAAAGAAAATCAATATAAAATCAGAAAAATAAAAGAAAAGAAAAATAAAATTGTTAGTGTTCAAGCGGTCCATAACACTTTGAACCAATGGTGATGTTCTTTGGGTTGACCAATTCACTAGCGACATTTCAAGCAATGATGAACGAGTTGCTGAGAGACTTAATCAATATAGGAAAAGTAGCTGCTTTCATTGATAATGTAATTGTAAGTGGAAAGTGTGGAAAGTAGGATTTTTAGGAGTGGTAATAGGGCCAGAGGGAATCAAGATGGAGAAAGAAAAAGTGAAGGGGGTATTGGAGTAGCTGACACCTAAGTGTGTCAAAGATATACAGAAGTTCCTGGGATTGGCGAATTACTATTGCTGATTTATACAGGGCTTTGCATTAATAGCAAGACCATTACATGACACAGTAAAGAAAGATAGGAAGTGGGAATAGACAGAGAAGTAGGAGAGAGCATTTGAGGAGTTGAAGAAAAGGTTTATGCAGAAACTGGTGTTAGCAGTGCCAGACCTAGATAAAAAAATGAGGATGGAAGTAGATACTTTGGATTACGCAACGGGAGGAGTATTGTTGATGGAAGAAGAGGATGGAAAGTGGAGACTAGTTGCCTTCCTCTCTAAGTCCTTAAATAAGATGAAGAGAAATTACAAAATATATGACAAAGAGATGTTGGCAATCATCAGGGGGTTAGAGAGCTGAAGACACTTGTTAGAGGGAGTACAATTCAAGTTTGAGATCTGGACAGATCATAAAAACTTGGAGTACTTCATGAAAGTGCAGAAATTAAATTAGAGACAAGCTTGATGGACTTTGTATTTATCCAGATTTGATTTCACCTTGAAACATGTGCCAAGAACAAGGATGGGAAAGGCAGATGGACTAAGTAGAAGACCAGACTGGAAAATAGGAGTAGATAAAGATAATGAGAATCAAGTAATTATTAAAGACCATTGGCTTCGTAGGTTAGAAGAAGTAATTATAGAAGGACCTGAAGCAGAAATATTAGAAAAGATAAAAAAAGCTAGGAATAAAGACAAAGATGTAGTTAGAGTAGTAGAGGAGATGAAGAAGGCCAAGGTAAAGGAGTTACGAGGAAAGGAATGGCAGATTGAGGGAGACTTAGTATTAAAGAAAGGAAAGGTGTATGTGTCAAAGGATGAGGAGTTGAGAGCAGAGACAATCCAGTGGCATCATGATGTGCTGGTAGCAGGGCATAGAGGACAATGGAAACTGGTCACTAGGAATTATTGGTGGCCAAGAGTAACAAGCGATGTGGAAAGATATGTGGAAGGGTGCAATTTGTGTCAGAGGATAAAGAATGGAATGGAAGAGTTGGCAGGGAAGTTGAAGTTGAGTGAGGTGCCGAAGAAACCATGGACTCATCTAACAGTAGACTTCATCATGAAGTTACCAATAGTAGCTAGAAAAGATACGATTCTGGTAGTCTGTGATAGGTTGTCCAAAATGACACATTTTGTAGCAACTACAGAGGGGACATTGGTAGAAGGTCTAGTAAGACTGTTCAGAGACAATGTGTGGAAGTTGCATGGGTTGCCAGAAAGTGTAGTATCAGACTGAGGGCCCCAGTTTGTAGCAGAGTTAATAAATGAGTTGAATAAGATGTTGGGAATAGAGACGAGGTTGTCGACAGTGTTCCATCCACAGACAGATGGGCAGACAGAATGAATGAACTAAGAGTTGGAACAGTATCTTCAGTTTTTTGTAGATTATAGGCAGAAGGATTGGCCAGAGTGGTTAGTGTCAGCAGAATTTGCGGTGAACAACAAAGTTCATACAGTAACTAAAGTTTCACCTTTCATGGCAAAATATGGGAGAGAGTTGAGAATGGGGGGCAATATAAGAAAGAAAGAAAAGATAGAAAGCATGACAGAGCTTGTAGAGAGGATAAAGAAAGTATACGAAGAAGCTGGGGCAGCATTAAAGAAAGCACAGGAAGATATGAAGAGGCAGGCAGATAGGGGAAGGAGAGAGGTGGAAGATTGAAAGAAGGGAGGTAGAGTCATGTTGAGTACCAAAGACTTGGTGTTCAAAAAAAGACCGACAAGGAAATTAGTAGATTGATATGTAGGTCCATATACAATCAAAGAGGTGGTATCCACCAATGCAGTCAAATTACAATTGCCAACCTTGATGAGGATCCATCTGGTTGTGAACATCAGTCAGATAGTATGATACAAGGAACAAGTAGGGGGGCAGAAAAAGAAAGAAGGAAAACCAATTGAAGTAGAGGGAGTCGAAGAGTGAGAGATGGAAAGAATATTAAACAAAAGAAAAATAAGAGGAGTAAATAAGTATCTAGTCTGATGGAAGGGGTTTACAGCAGAGAATGATATATGGGAAAGAGAGGAAGATTTGAGAAATGTAAAAGAGTTGGTGGAAGACTTTGAAGAAAGATTGGTGGCAGAAGTAAGATAACAAGTAGGAGAAAGAAAAGCAGAAAGGGAGGAATATAGGAGAATGGAATTGCCAGGGAAGTACATGGCAAAGTTGCTATATGGGTGGAATAATAAGAAATTTGAGGAGAAATATTTGGCAAAGTTAGAGAAAAATTGGAAAAGGTGGAAAGAAGATAGGCAGATTGACAAAAACAAGTATTTGAGAAGAATAGAGGAAAGAGAGGAAAAGGAAAAGGAGAAAATATATGAAAGGGACTGGAGAACAGGACATTTCTCTGGAGGAGAAATCTTGAAAGGGGGATAATGTCAAGATCGTAAGAAGTGGACTTAATTCTTTATTGTTTTCTTATTTTTATTTTATTTTCGATTTATTTTCATATTTTCTATTTTTAGAACTCTGGAGTTAGTGTTAGAAGTGCTCTGTCACACTGTCACATCAGTCACATCTGATGGTATAGTCATAACATTGATCACAGAACTTAAGAAAAGGAAGTAGAAGGTTCTAGAGCAAAGTGATGTCATACAACATGGACACCACATGTTGGCCTCATGCTTCACACATGGTCATTTAGGGTAGGGTACACATTAGCTAGCATGAACCATCTGTAGGAGCATATAAGATAGACTATTTTGCAAAGAGCTTTCTATCGAGTTCTCTTGTGTTTACTCTAATACAAGAGTTTGTCCTTTTATCCAACTCTAAGGATTTAAGTTCATAACACTTACCTTTTTCAAAAACAACCAATAACACTATTCATTAACAATAGTAGAGCAATTAACATAACAAAGACTTAATGAGGTTACAAGAAAGCCAAATATATCAACATGTGATATTACTGTTAGAGATAATTTACACTCACCAAGATTATTTGTGAATATAGTATAGAAGACAGAAAAAGAAGGATTAACATAGCAGTATGAATAATAGAAAGGACAAAAGTAGTACTATATAGATAATTGACCTTGGCTTCAATGAATAACATTGTATCTAGCCTGTTCATTGTGTGGTTGTAATTTTGGATGATGGGAGCTCAGAAGAACTTAAGATAAGTGTGGCACAAGTCCAAGTTGATTATCAGACTAAGAAACAGTATATGGTAGCTAACATTCTTAAATATAGAAGTAATAATCTTATAATACTCTACTGCTATGTATACTCTAGGTTGTTGGGCACCACAGGGGTTGTCATTCAGAACTCCATGAGATTTAATGGGGAATGTAGGTATTACAAAATAAACTACTTACTTGTTTGTGATATCTGAACCTTGGATATACTCTTAGAGATTTAGAAGTGATTCAGAACTTGAATAATAATGACAATAATGACAAAGATCAATATAGATGTCAATGATAATAATAATTGATAAAAATTGAGAACAATTGATGTTTTCAAGTCTGAGATCTAAATTATATCTAGTAGGGCTATTATCTGTCATAGCAGATGTAAGATAACTAATTATATTACTATATTGAATGAATACTGATATTCAAATAATATATGATATATCATTAGAAATTGTTTGATGAAGGCTTTTCAATACAAGTTTGATCATAGGAATCCAATTCAGTTATTTCTGAGATAATAGCTAATAAAGCTTGTAGATACTAATGGTCTGATATCTCAGTAATCTATTGTCACTTTTATACATCTTGTATATGTGCAAATAGCTCTCATTTGGGGCTTTCCAGTAAAAGTTGGTTTGTGAGAATTGGTTTACTGGTTGTGGAGGTTAAATAAATTTTGTGATATTATTCCTCCTTTTTAGTTCAAACTCTGTTAAGAAGAGTTATATGCTTTTTAGAGTTTTTGAAGATTTTCCTAGAGCTTTTATTTTGTATTCTGAAACTTTTCCTTATACTCCTATATATTCTCTTCTTAATTGAATCCCTTCTATCAAATAGGACCTCTTTTACTACTTTTCATTCTTCCTGACCTTGAATTTGGACTTGTGATATTGAAGTAGCTTTTGCTTATTGATAGTGGGTTCAGAGTATGTTGTTAGCTTGTTTGTATGAAAGACTGGATGCATGACATTATACTATCTCATTCTTTCTGCTTCAAAACTGAGAGCTATTTTTATCTGCTCTAAATCTTCTTGTATTTTTTATATATAAGGTCATTCAAGTTCTTGTTCTGCAACTTTTTGACTAATATTGGACCTACTCATGGATTTCTACCACATTTAAGAACCTTTGTTCATCTCTTCATATGCTTGATTGTTATATGCAAACTCTGCACTTAATAGTAGGTCTGACTAGTTTTTAGATTATTATCAACATGATACCTGAGATACTGCTCCAATATCCAGTCTATATATTCTATCTGCTCATCTCTTTGTGGGTGATATGCTATTGAAATTGTTAATTCTATTTCCAATAAACTACATCTCTTTCAGAAGATTTTAGCTAAGTGTTGTATTTCTCTATCTGCAATGATTTGTAGTAGCAATTTATGTAGAGAATAAACTTTATCTTTTCAACAATAACATAGATAGTATTGTAACTTTTAAATTAGGTGATTGTTATGATATGTGTGAGAACTAACATTTTTCTTTTTCTTTTATCTATTTTTCTTGATTTTATATTTCTTTTCTTTTCTTTTTATTGACAATGAAGAGGCATGTGACTGCAGTCACATGACATATCACATGATGTGAGATTATAGACCTAGAGCAGACTAGAATAGACTAGATGGATGATGTCAAGGAGCATGTTAACTACATGTTTATCTCATAGTATACATATGGTGCACTTATGGATGACACATGTACATCAGGGCAGGAGTAATTATTTGTAGCACAGACCATGTATGTTGTGATCTTAAATCCTTAAAGTTGGATAAAAGAACAAACTCTTGTATTAGAGTAAACACAAGAGAACTTGATAAAGAGCTCTTTACAAAGTAGTCTACTGTTGTAGCAACCACTCGTCACTCAAGGACAAATGATCTCACAACGAGTAAAGCTCTCCAGTGGGGCTATCAAGTAAAGAGTGGGGATTACAAGAGAACTCGACAAGGAGCCCTCACTGTATTGCTCCTCTATATATACTACTACATCGGTCCATGCTACAACAGTGTGTCTACCTCATG
>Ga0157364_1006537_pt1 | contig 11992 bp, 11 predicted proteins | sample AttsexASBM2_FD_111476 | JGI IMG/M metagenome (GOLD analysis project Ga0157364, IMG submission 111476) | Fungus gardens microbial communities from leaf cutter ant in Ribeirão Preto, State of São Paulo, Brazil - Atta sexdens ASBM2 | ecosystem: Host-associated > Fungi > Mycelium > Unclassified ...
CAGCTTAAAAACTCCCAAAAAATTATTCCTTCAATTCCATAACACAAACGTTTTTTCTCCGTTTAGCAAACATTCTTCTACATATCTAATTTTCAAGCAGTTTTTGCGCAACATCGCCACTAGAGGGACATAAAGAAATTCAATTTTTCACATTTAAAAATCACATCGAATAGGATAAAAGGCGCAGTATGATGAGATTTTTCAGTGAAAAATTTTGTATTTTTTTTTTATAAAATGTCTGAGTTTAGCAGATTTATAATAACACTTGAACTGGACGTTCATGTAAACATCAAACAAATTCAAAATTTCTTATTGAAGTTTTGAAACTTCTTATTTTCAGAAAATGCCTTTCAAACGCTGCAGCTTTGCAATTTATGTTTTACGAATATTCTATTATACTAGCTGTTTCTAAATTTTCAACAACAAATTCCTGCAAGCGCTTATGTAAACATTAAACAAACATTTATAAAATTTCTTATTTTCGTCAGAAAATGCTTTCCAAATGTTGCAATGTTGCAATTTTTGCTTTATGAATACTCTATTGACCGTTTTTAAACTCTCAATGAATTTCTGCAAACGCTCATATAAACGTTAAGCAAATGTTTATGAAACTTCTTCATTTTCATCAAGGTAAGCTTTCCGCATCTATATCCGATGTAGGAAGCCATTTCCAGAGAAATAACTCATTGAATCGTCAAATTAATGTCGAAGTCAATGAAATTCCATCAAATCGGAATATTGCTCGAAATTTGAAGCTTATTTCGAATTTGTGTTTTATAAATATTTTTTAAACGAAGATTAATATATACATCGCCAGATTCTTAAAGAAGTAAATTATGTAGTTTTTATTAAGATATCGATGTTTCATCATTTTGATATCGATTCGAAATTATTTTGATTTGTTTCATTTTTAAAAATGAAATTGTTATTACTAAATAAATTTTTATGATGTAGCACATCATATTAGATTGCGCTTCGGGGAGTGCGTTATTTGTGTCATACACTATCCTCACTTGTTTTATACCTAATTATAAACAAAAATAGAATTATAAATGAAAATAGAATGATATAAAGAGTATCTCTCCGAACACAGCCAATCAGATTACAGCTTTTATGGAAACTAGCAAATTGATTATATATTTCTCGATCCGAGAACTCGAATCGATTTCTCATCATGGATTGGGCCTTATAATGATGCAATCACTTCGCAAATTGGCAGTTGGCGTTTTCGTAATTGAGATATTCGTGATTATCATTATATATAAAAGATTTGTGATATTAATGAGTCTACACGTGATATTGATGAGACGTGATTCGGTATGTGACATTTTGGGTATACCGTTAATAGAAGAAGAGAAAAAAGAAGCACTTCACAAGCATTGTTCGTAATCTCTTGCAGCAAGTTTTTACAAGTTCTGATACGTAGTATTATACATTTAATCTTTTCTTCGTGATATCTGTACGTATATAATGAGTTGTGTTGCAACTCCGTGGATCGCAGATTTGGTAAGTATACTTTATTTTTGCCTAATTTTTTAGTACATTCCGTTTCATGCATGATGCTCGTGATGTATTATTTTATAATGTATTTTATATGTATTTTATGCTGTATCATTTTTCAATAATGTTCTAGTTTACACTGATTTTATCGGATCGTTTAATATTACTAGTATCACTAGTATCACTAGTACTTAACTTTCTATTAAATTAGTGGTAAATTAGTGGTAAATGTATACTGCGCAAAATTAGTGGTAAATGTATACTGCGCAATTCATGTATTTAATTGATTTTGATTATTTAGTGTGTACCATTTTGTAATAATCTGTTCTTTAACTTAACATCAAAATTAAGAATTTATAAGAAATTATTATCAATTAATTCACGTGTATTAAACGATCAGTTTAATATACGTAATCAATTTAATTAAAATCAATTTAATTAAACTAGGATAATATTCGGTGAACAACAAAGATAAAATAATATCATCGTGCATCATGCATGAAAGAAAACACACTTGAGAGATCAAATTATATAGTGCATAGGTCACATAATACGAAAAATGATTTTAAATAAAGAAAAAAATATGAATCCAACGAAAAGTTGAAAATATTTCGCTTTGAACTTCTTCAAATTTTTTTATTTAAGCTACGTTTACGGAGACGCTATATTTTAGCATTAGTATTGTGTATGGTGATATCTATTTTTGAATCATCTATTTTTATATGTTGATATTTATTCATTTATTTTTAATTTTTAATTATTTTTTTACATATGTTATTTTTTAACAAAAAAAGTCTAAGTTAATATTTGCTTAGGCATGTTAGTACATTTCAGCGTTTTTCAATCTTTTTCATTTTGCGGTGCATTAAATAACAATATAGTTGAAAAATAATTTAATTTATAGCTAGTTGATAATAAGAAATATTTTCTATTGCTATGCATTTCTTGTCTTTTTTTCTGTGATTATTTGTTCTTTCATCATATCCAATGTAGCAAAATCTACTACTTGCTGTAAAACTTGCTGTAAAACTTCTTACAAATTCGATGACATCTACAATTTTTAAAGGACAGAACAAAAAGAGACCCTTAATAAATTAAAAATATAGGAGGTTATACAAAATGAGAATTACTCATTATATATTTTTATGTATAGGTTTAAGCATTATTGTAATTACTTATTATTTAATTTCCTCAGATGAAATAAATCAATTTTTTTAGTAATCACATCAGAATACTTTTCACTGTTATGTTTTCCGCTAATAATGTTAAAGTAAAAATGAAATAAAGTCTGTACAAAACTATATACTTGTTTGAAGGATGATTTTGAAGTATTAATGAAATTAGCACAAAAATATAAAAATTTTACTGTTTAAATATCCATACGTATACATACGTATACATAGATATTCATGCACCGACAGAAGATTATAATAATTATGTTTATGTTTAATTTTAGGATGATTTTATGGTTTGTTTCAGGTTCATTATTAATTAAATTTGAAGACACATAAAATCATGATTGCCCAATGCTCCTTGGCGCAAAGAAGATAGAAAAATGGAAAGAGCGTAAGAAGATAGAAAAAGAGTAAAAAAAAAAATCCAAATGAGAATCTCGTAAAGTAATTTTCGTATTAATCTTTTCATTTTCTTTATAATATTCTATTTATTTATAATGTTCTATTTTTAATACTATATGTATATTTTAATACTCTATGTATATACTCTAAGTATATGTAAACTCTAAGTATACAATATATGTATATATATATATATATATATATATATATATACACATTTATATTCTCTTTATAAGTATAATATATAATGTTTTTTTATATCGAAGTATACTGGTAAGTAAGGTTAGTGATTTTTAAAAATTATATCTATGTTGGCTTTACAATCTTACATTGTATAATGATTTATTTTTTTTTATATAAATGCAATTCATAAAAAATAATAAATATTGTAGTCATTTCTCAATATGTACAATTTCTAAAATCTCCTGTTTCCTATTCTTAAAAAAATATCATAATTCGATTTTATAAAATATTCAAGTTCACAAGCGATTAATTTTTCGGATAGTTTGAATTGATATTAATTAGATTTTCTATATTGATCTTTGAAAGAAGATCAATAGAAAATCTAGTAATCGATATTAAATCAACGATATGAAAAATCGATATCGACTTATGAATCAGCAATATTTATTTCTGAGCATTGAAAATTCATTAAAATTGTATCGTTCTAACCTTCGAAAATTCATTGAAATCAAATTATTCTAAGCATCAAAAATTCATCGAGTATCACAAATTCATCGAAATTCATCGATGAATATTTCGAACGGTTTTCGAATTACATTTTCGATGTCTATTCGATATCATTTCGACGAGTCATTTATCGCTGGATTTGATCTGCACTTCCATCTAATTTTCATCTAACTCAGTGTAAATCATCGGATAAGATTAACAGCATAAAACACATCAGAAGTCAGTCTTGTTTCTTCATTAAAAATTTCATGCATTAAAAATTTTAATATCGCAAACTGTAAATACAAAATTTAACATACAAAATTGAAAATACAAAACAGCAAAATTGAAGTAATAAGAAAACAACTAAAAAGTAGAAACATTAAGTATGGAAACATCAAAACATCAATTGTTGTTATCAAGAGAATGATCAACACTAGAAATTTACAAAAATACTTTAACAATTATTATAAAAGTGTTAAATTATTCTCATTAATAATTTTAATTAAAAATTAAATAGACACAAACATCATATATACTTATTAAATCACAAATATCATGTATACTTCAACATATTATTTAAATTATTAATATAAAAAAATTTGTGCTCTATATCACAATTATTTTAACAAAAAAATTTTGTTACACAGTAGTTCAATTATATACAAACATATGCAAGGAAAGAAGAAAAAAATAAAACATAAATTTCTTAGGTAAGAATTGTTAATCGAATTAAAAGAATATATATATCCATAGTGCTTACCATATTAGTGCTTACCATAGATAGCATAAGAAAATGAAAAGCAATTAATTAAAAGAGGTATAAAACATGGGAAACATAAAAAAATTCTCCATCAGCTATAAGCTAGCATTTAGCAAAAACTTGGACAAGAGAGAAAACATGCCTTTCTTCATTCAAATCTGATACTCTATAATATATAATACCTAGTTCTGATGATGGCAGAGGATACTTATACACATTTTCCATTTTTATAAAAGAATATCCAATAAAAAAAACTTTACCATGTCTTTGTATAATATTGTGGAAAACAGTTATCTCATCATTAACGATTTTAAAACATGCATCTTTCACATTACATTTAAAGATTGTATTATTTATTATGATTTTTCTGAACTGCATCTATTATTTCATTAGCTATGAATCTCCTCTGAGCCAAACGTACCTCATTTTTATAATCTTCAAAAACAATATCAAAATTTCTTTTCTCTAAATCATGATATGCAGCTTAAATGGCTGTTTAAATGATATTCAGATTGCAGGGATGTTTTAATTGAAAACAATTTATTCTCAAAAGGATAAGCGCTAAAAGTATCAAGTACGCCATGTTCTACACATTCTTTTGATTCTTGGGCCACTATGAACGTTATACACAATAAAATTTTATTTTTTCTAAATACAACTGCAAAATATTTAATAAAGATTCTTATTCTTCTTCAGCTGATTAGCATAACTACAAAGATTTCTTACAAGCACAAGACTTCTTAAAATATAAATGCCTGCATGAAAAAGTAGAAAGAGTTATAAATATTTTCATCGAAGTAGTTACGAAAAATTAAATACCATCATACAACAAGAGTCGCCTAAATTCTGTATCTTTCATGTAAGAAAAATCCTTGGAAGTCTGTTGAAATATTAGATGTAGGAAAAAGTTCGTGGCGTTTTTCCCGTTAGATGTAGCGGGAAAAACGCCACGAACTTTTTCTCATACCTAATATCATGGACACGAATCTCTTAGCATTTCCAACTGGGAAATAGCTATAACAGTATTATGGTGTAACTTCCAAAGTTCATTCCATTTCCGAAGGGCTAAGAGAAATCTCTTGAAGGCTCCTAAATCAATAAGATGTATTATCATTCAAAATGGAATTGAGATACTAGATGAGTTTCAATGTTGAACAGAGAATGGCCTTGATGATATGGTTGCTCCTGGTCACGAAATGACTCATCAGTTCTCAGAGTCTCATCAAGTTCTATATATGTCATGCGATTGTCAATCCATTTTCCTACAACTTCACACTTCTCATAAGCGCAGTATCCCTATGCTCAATACAACACTTTTTCACGAGCTGGGACATCCAAAATATAATGTCTGATGGAAAATTTATAAGCAATATTATTGCTTATATAACCATTTCGAAGTAAGTTATCAACTTCTCTTACAAATGGCTCAAGAAAGTCCTCTACTTTAGGATCGATTCTTCCTTTAAAAAGTGTAACGATAAAATGTTCATTTTTAGTTTTTATAAGTCTGTCTAGAATAGGCTAAAATCTTACTGAAAAGCTTTTATGGAGAGGGAGCCCATCTATATTAATTATAAACATTGTCGATGATAATTTCATGAAAACGTGCTAAATATTTCTGCAAATTTATATAATTGAAATTGAATGCAATTCCTTTGTACCATAATTTTTCACCATTAATTGGTATCAAATTAATCTCAGAGGATTATATATAGGATATTGTAAAAGGATCTTGTAACTAAGAGATAAGTTTGGAAATACAGGATGAAGTTTAATAAGATCATCTAATTTCCTCTTTGAGAGTTTACCTAGCTCACGAGCCCACTCTTCTATAGCAGTTATACTGAGCTCTATCGTTCTCATTAGCAAAAACTCTTCATCATTTAATGAACTATCAACAAACTACTAGTGTATTAAAATTACTAGTGTCAATATCTGCCTGAGCTTCCTCTGCTTGTGATGAAACAATACTACTATTATCATCACTAAAACACTTAAAATTTCAGCAGTATCTACACTATCTACTTTACTTCCTGACAGATTCAATCTATAATCAATATTATTCTGTTCATTTTGACTTTTTCATGAACGATATTATAGCCATCATCTTCAGATAATTGATTACAAAATGTAGTTTCCTCTACATCATCATTACTATCAGTGAAGTATTGCTGTTTCACAACAGAATTAATTCCAATCTAAGGCGGTTTGAAACAAATTTATTTACTTTTCGATCTAACTCTCTTAAAAACTCATTCCATGTTTAAAAAGAAAAAGCACAAAATGCAATATTGAGGTACTAGGTTGTACATCATATACTTTGTTCTCTCCATAAATCTATACTTTATTTTCCATATGCGACAATTAATGAAACGTAATATAGAATGGACAACTGATGAGCATGAAAAAGAATTTAATCAACACAGTGTTAATAGAAAGTCTAGTCTTAGAATTTTTTGAAGGAATGCAGAAATTACACTGTTAGTTGACAGTTCAAAGAACATGGAGGCAATGATTACTAGAATCGAGCATATGTGTCAAAGTCTTTGACAGAGTGTCAGCAAGATTATGATCAAATTGAATTGCGCGGAATTGCTCGCGATTATCTTTGGATGTCAAAAATTTCATCAATATTTATAGGGAAAAGGTTTGTAATTGAAACAGATCATAAACCATTGGAGACAATTTTCAAAAAATCTTTCAGTAAATGCCCGTTAAGATTACAAAGACTTAGAATAACATTGCAAAATTATGACATTGAAGTCCGTTATAAACCAAGAAAGCACCTATATCATATTTTGCTGATGCTCTCTCATTATAAAGATTGCATAATCAATGAAAGTGACATTCAAGTATTATACAAATAAATCTAATACGATTAAGTGATGGAATTAGTCCTAAAAGAAATCATTATTACAAAAACAAATGATAGATTCAGAGTTGATAGAGTTAAAGAAAGTATTGAATTAAAGAGGGTTGGTCCATAATGAAAAATAGCTTAAATGATCAAGTTAAACCTTATTGGAGCATAAGAGATGAGTTGACAGAAATTAACGGATTAATTTTAAAAGGAAACAAAATAGTCATTCTAAAAGCTTTAAGACAAGAAATGCTGAATATACTTCACTATGTACATTTAGGACTAAAAATAATATTGAAAGCTAAAGAATATGCCACATTTATTAGCCACTGCAGAGTCAGCTCAAAAATAAGATTGAAAATTGTGAATCTTATCTAAAATACGCAAAAAATTGTCAGAAAGAAACAATGATTAACAAAAAAATTCCAGATCCTTGGCAGATTGTGGCAGCAGATATGTTTTACATTTAAATGGTGAGAATTGTTGCTAGTTAATGTTTATTCTAAATTTCCTGAGGTGATTTTATTGAAGAATGAAACAACCAGCCAAGCGATCATTAGGAGTTAAAAACAGACAATGGAATCCCAACTTGCAAGTAATGCACTAATGAATGCACTAAATTCTTGCAAAAATGGGAAATTAAACATAAAACGTTTTCACCAACGTATGCACAATCAAATGGATTTATTGAAAGGCAAGTTCAAACTCAAAGTATCAAAAAGATTCTGAAAAAAGCAGTACATGATGGAAAAGATATGTCAATGACACTCTTGGAGTATAGAACAACGTCACTAAATAGAGAAATATCTTCTCCAGCAGAACTGCTATATAACAGAAAATTAAAAGGTCAATTGTACATGGTAAAAAAGTCTCAAGAATCAAAAAAAATTGTTAATCAGTATAAATTAAAAAAAAAACAGAAAATCTATTATGACAAAGGAGAGAAAGAAAGACGCGAGAGAACTGAACTTAAAGTAAATCAAATTGTAATGCTATTAAATAATAAGAAAGAATGGGAAGCAGGCTTATTATATATAAGATTGATAAGGATAGGCCGAGAACGTATAATGTCAAACTTAACAGTAGTGGAGTGATCTTAAACAGAAATCGGCGATTTCTCAAACCTTACGTAGCTAACAAAAATATAAAATTTGAAGAAAACCGATATGAAGAATTACTAGAAAATTACATAAACAGAGCAAAAGAAACGAGCGTCGAAAAAAAAGTCAATCGTAGAGAGGGAAAAAAATAAAGAGTCAGTTAACGAAAATCCAAGAATAAAGAAGTCACGATTGTCTGAGAACCAAGATACGGAACTCGACAGAATAAAAGATAATCACTTGTAATACATAAAACATTTATAAGAGACGTTTGAAATAATCTACGAAATTGCGAATATTATTGTAAAATGTTAAATGTTCCTTTTTATTATTACATTTTAAGTTGTCACATTAAGTTAGAACGTTTAAATAAATGAAGGGAATGTTGGCATCAATGCTAAACCAATCTAGGGTCTGGTAGTGAGATTGGATGTGTGCCTCCCCCCCCACGATTTTATTACCAGTCTTCTTACTGAATATAATTAAAGCATATATATGTATTCATAACGTGTTAATTATTTATAAATACCACCATCACAGACATCCAATATCTGATAATTATGGTCCGATGCATCCCTAATTTGAATAATGTCAAAAGCTTTTAAGATAATAAGTATATAATAATTTTCCTCCAAAAATCATTGATGCCCACGCTCAGAGAGGCTGCTAATGTACAGCAGCAGCATATCAATGAGCACACGAGAATGAGTGACACAGATAATGTCAATAACTTGATGTATATTTGAAGTCACAACCGTGACCAGGAAAACAACGATAATTTATATATAGATGATGAAAAACAGGCTCATAATAATTCTAAAGATTTTGATATCGAAGAAGTAGAGAACAGTCTTAATGAAAGTCAACAATAATACAATCCGATGACGACGAATAACAGGGTGAATCAAATATTGAATGAATCGGTATAATTAAGATTTAAAAATTATTGTTTTTTTAAATTGTTGTAATTTAAGTAAATTAATATATATGTATCAATTACATATATTAATAAATATTATTGATAAATGAAACGTATTTTACTGAATGTTAGTACTACGTACAGAATTTTCAGATGATATACCAGATATGTAAATATGAAATCGGAATTTTTTAATAGAAAATACACGTTTATTGCATGAAAATGATAAAAAATATTTTATTCGAAGTATTGCCCATCGGTAGCTATACATTTTTTTCACCTGTTTGACAATTTGTGAATGCCACGCCAAAAAAATTGTTGCTCTTTTGAGCCAAACCAGTCATCTAGCCATTTTCGTACATTTTTGTAAGAAGTGAAGCTGCTGAGCAAGTGCGTGTCCCATCGATGCAAATAAGTGGTAATCGGACGGAGCCAAGTCTGGTGAGTAAGCCGCATGCGAAAGTATTTTCCAACCAAATCGTTTCCTTGACCAGTTTTGCTGTGTGTGATGGTGCATTATCATAAAGCAAAATCACTTTGTGTTGCCTTTTTTGATATTCCGGTTGTTTTTCACACAAAAATTGATCATTTGTTGTCAGTAGCGTTTAGTATTAACGTTTTCGCCAGGTTTTAGCAGCTCATAATATGGTAGATCACACCTTTCTGATTCCACCAAACACAGAGCATTGTCTTCTATAGCGATTTGGCCTTGCAATCGATGTCGATGATTCGCTTGGACCCATGATCTTTTACGCTTAGGATTCTCAAAATATATCCACTTTTCATCGTTAGTCACAATTCGATGGAGAAATGACTTTCTTTTGTACCTGGCGAGCAGCATTTCGCAAGTAGTTTTTCGGTTTTTCTGCTGTTGTCTTTCATTCAATTCATGTGGAACCCATTTTCCCATCTTCTGGATCTTTCCCAAACGTATGGATTTCCTAAACGTATGGAGACAGCTTCTCGTGTCACATTCATTTTGAATCCGCGAGTTGTTGTTGAGTTTGAGCGTTATCCTTATCCAACAATGCTTGCAATTCGCTATCTTCAAACTTTTTCGGTGGTTTTTCACGTTCTTCGTCAAAATCTCACGTCAAAATCGCCATTTTTGAATTTTTTACATCACTCAAAGCATTGTGATTTACCAAGAGCATGCTCACCGTAAGCTTCGACAAGCATTCGATGCGATTCTGCAGCAGTTTTCTTCAAATGATAACAGAAAATCAATGCTGTCCGCAAATCCAGGCACAAAATTCGACATGTTCAATGCTATTATAAACTATACTGTTGTATGAAACTTGTATTGTTGTGAATTGAAAATCTTTGTCAGATATCAGAACAAGGAAATGTCGTCAATGGCCGTCTGACGACAATTACATTGACAATTATGGCCATCTATTGGTAAATTCCGGTTTCATATTTACATACCTGGTAATGCAAGGTCAAATATTTCACAGTAAGAATAGAATTCGGGTACATGTAGAATCAGACAAATCTTTTATGCGCAATTGATACTAGAGACAAATAAGTACTGAATGTTTCTACCGCGAGCCAAATTTTTTTAATAGTTTCTATCATATTGTATAATGCAGAGACAAATATCCACATTAAATGGAAGGTTACTTTCTGTACGTTTTTATTTGACATTTTAAATATTTGACATTTTAAATTTTAAATTATCAATGTCACATCAAGGTCATTTAGAATTATTTAATTAGAACTTCATTTGTCATTGTTTATTTTTAATGTTTAAAATGAAAGCGTTTTTTAAATACCGGTTATAGATTTTTTACATTGAAAACTTTTAGAGATAGAAATCCTGAAAGTTTAAGTATCTCAGTATCATCTCGGTGAAAAATCGACATCAATTCGTTGAATTGATGTTGATTTGATCTCTGCCAGAAATTCCTAATAAATCCGTATAAAAAAAACATATCCGTTTTAATAGGTTGAATATGTGCTTTTGAAATTGTAATTCCTCTTAAGTCCAATAAACATTCGTATGCAGGTACGAGTTGATACAAAATATCCGCATTTACAACCATATACTGTTACCACCGACGTCTATGACATGAACGGAATCATCAAGGTTGCCTAGCAACTAACTAATTGATTAATTAATTGACTCTCAGCTGCTTTCCTTTTCATCTTACATTACAATTCCTTGTATTCAATATTAACTAAATATAAGTTCTTAATCAAACAAGCGTATTGTTTTTTTTTTTTTTTTCGGAAAAAACAATTGGCGACGAGGATCATGGATCTCAAAGAGGCACCCATATTTCTCATTCAACAATAGCAGCAACAACTATTCTTACAGCAGCAATTGGAGCAAAAACAACAGCAATTTTATATGAAGCAACAATAAGATTTCATATCATTTCTTTGACTTAGATTACTTCATCGGATTCTTCACAAACGAATTTATAATGGAATCTTTGGTGAACTTCATGACCGAATTCATTTATGATGCAGAAAATAATCTCATATTCGATACATGGTATGTTAAATATTAATGACTTTCCAGGTAGACGCGCAAGAATTAGACAACGCATCTAAGGACAGACTTTTATTACGTAAAATGAACACAATTTCATATAAACA
>Ga0157364_1006538_pt1 | contig 11990 bp, 4 predicted proteins | sample AttsexASBM2_FD_111476 | JGI IMG/M metagenome (GOLD analysis project Ga0157364, IMG submission 111476) | Fungus gardens microbial communities from leaf cutter ant in Ribeirão Preto, State of São Paulo, Brazil - Atta sexdens ASBM2 | ecosystem: Host-associated > Fungi > Mycelium > Unclassified ...
ATGGGAGAAAGTAGTGGCCAGCGATGGACAATACTTTGAATCATAAATGTATAACCAGTTTTTTACAATAAAGCCTCGAATTTCGGAAAAAAACGGTGGAAGCAAAGTTGTACACCTAATATATTACACGCGAAATGGGATCATTCCCTCCCTCCTCACCCTTCTGTCAAGGGCATACGACTTTTCACGCGAAGCGAGATCCCCTGCTTACGGGATGAAACAAACCTATTTCACCCCATATATATACCCTTATGACTTCACATGGGTCTTCAACTTGATAAACTTTACTGTTCGTAGTATATCTTATATACAATGTTCTCTACATTACGTAACTTTAATTTACTATTATGTATCTCCCAAAATACTGTTCTCCACTTACGAGTAATTCCTGTAGGGAAGCAGAACACTCTTCCTTAAGAGTTCAATCGGTGAAGTGTAATCAAATGCATATCAATAGTTGAACAGAATTATTTTCAGATTTGTATTTACTCAATTTTTAATTATTTTAACAAAATCATTCTTTCCGTACACTTAATATAATCTAGATTATATAATCTTTCATTACGATTTCATATAACAATATTTGATCTGTCTGAGATCGTTTACCGATCAGGTGTTCATTCCTGGTGCAAAATACGTTTCCGAAAGGGGACAAGGCCAGCAAACGAACGAATTAGGCGTTCGTTATTTTCCAACTTGTACAACTCTTTCGAAATGAGGTATTTACGTGATTGGATTTTCGTATTATTATTTGTACAGATCCGATTTCTCAATGCCTGTAATTCCTTAATAAATCGAAAGCGAAATATCGATCTATTCATGCATATGCCATGTTTATGAATTAGCCGACGTATACAAATGATATTGAACTGAATAACACGACATTAAATATTGTAGATGAAATTTTCTTGGAAGAACTAGATAAGAGATCTGCAGCTTTCATCACGGAAAATGTTGACGCATGTCAATCGAAAGTCAATCATTCCCGAGTTTCAACGAGCTAATGAACGGAAACAAATCACGAATCGATGAAACTTGAGCTCCAAATCAATGTGTTTTGCGGAGGGGGACAAACGTATGAACCATCGATCATCGATCATCCGTATCGATTACGCATGGTGCGGTTTGCATAATCGCGAGACCTGCAACGTGGCGCGTCCGGAGAATGACTTTCTCTCGCCTCTCTTGCCGTTCTTCTCAGCAGCAGCAACAGCAGCAGCAGCAGCAGCAGCAGTAGCAGCAATCGTCTTCCGCGGAAGACGATCTGATCTAAGCATGAAAGTGAAAACCAATTCCATCATGCGAATCGAGGAAAGCATTTTCCTCGCATTTGGGGCAGTGACAATCTTCTAATCGACGGTTCGGCTCGAAAGAAAAACTATTTTTTATAATTACTTATTGCTAAATATTAACTTGTAAAAGACATCTGGATGCGAATTCGCATCAGAAAAATTTCCAATTTATAGGTATTTGAGAAAATTCGATTTTGCTTAATATGCAGTTTTGAATGAATAACATTTTGTGTTTCGAAAATTCAATATTATCAATCGATTGATTAGAAAATTTTATATTGACAAACATAGGTTTTATTTTAATTTCGTTTTTATCTTTCACAATATTAGAAGTGCATTTGGAGAGATTTTTCTATTAACGCTATTCCTGTCATTCTGTCTTTGTTTTACGTCTAAACAATGAAGATGGAATGATAAAAGAACGCTAATAGTATTTTCCCGAACGCATCATAGATATAAAATGTTAAAAATGTTTGATGTGAATTTGTACCAGGTTCTTTATGCATACTCAATAGGGATGTGTCCTTTATAGATTAATAAACTAAAAATTTTCTAATGAACGCATTTCACATTAGAAAAGAATGCCAATTTTAATGATCGATGATAATAAAATGTTAATATTATTAGGCATCAAAATCCATTTTGAGCAAATAAGATTTTCACTTCTTCGCTTATTTATGTTATTAACAATCGATTTTCCATTTGTTATTATTTAAAACTGAGTACAGGGTTTAATAAAATTTTTAGAGCTAAATATCAGGGAAGTGAGAAAAAAATGGAAGCCATTATAACTAACGCGCTAACATCTTCAATTGGCCGAGAAATTTCTCATTACTTCGATAATACTGAGAGAAATGCTATGGATTCCATAATCAATTTTCTCATGGTTTGATTACGTGCGTATCTTTAGCAATTCGCCCGTTACGCCTCAGGATGGATTATGATGAAGCGATAATGACGATAGAAATTATGTCACGGATGTTACAGAAGAATGCATTTTGCGATGCCCAAGGAAATGTAATTTTTATTTTCACAGGCTTACGACAAGAGATATAAATTTCTCTTCCACAGACGGCGGAAATTTTGTCGTAAGCAATACATCGATGATGCTTGCGAGTAAATGTCGATTCCGGTAGTAAGTTATCAGTTTTTCCACATTTGTTCTTCTCGACATGGAAGAGTTCCGTTCGCGAGGCATTCCGAAACTATAAATAGAAATTAGAGATGTGTAAATCAAACATTTATGACATAGAATCGAATCGAAATTTTTGATAATATGTTTGAAAATGAATCGAATCAAATTTGAAATTTTTACGTCGAATCAAATCAAGTCGAATCTTTCTTATTCGAAAATAAATCAAATTCAAATCAAATTTTTACAGATTTATATTAAAAACTAATTTAAAAGTAATGAAGTATTTTCAATAATCTTCTAGATTTTTTACTAAAAAATAAATCATTTTCAATTTACGAGAATTGTGTATACATGAAGTAAACAAAATAGGCGATTGATTTGAAATCGAACTACTGATGATTCGAAATTTCGAACTTATTTCGAGTCTCAAATTTGAAAACGAATCGAATCCACTGTGATCTCTCTTCAAATTTGAACTATTAGCATATCTCTATAATAGACATAATGAGAATTAGTCTTGATAATTAATATCAAGGATTTTTTTTTTAAATGGAATACTGCATAATTTCAATTAGCTCCAAATACTATTCGTCATTTAATTATCGCATTTTGCTTATATTCTTGACTTCTTGTTGTCTCTAAATGTTACGTGTCTTACTCTCTCTCCTTCTTCAATACTAGCTTAAAAGGAAAGTTCATGGCGATATAGTGCAAAAGAAAAAGTGTCATAGAAAACATTGCAAGTGCTCTACAAATGTTCTGTTAATGCATGCAAGGATGCTCGCGACAGCAGAATACTTGACTTGGCAGGTTCGTATTGGCTTAATTACGAAGTAAATCTAATTTTATACGTTTAATAAAATGCACAATTCATTCATCTCTATTTGTGACAATGTAGCCATTACCGAAATTTGTATGATTTGAATGGTAATGGTCGGTACATGCACTTTTTGTCGTGTTAAATGTGTTAAATGTGAAAGTTATGCACAACAGTTTGATCAATAGCAACTCGCATTTTCTATTCTATAATCCAGTCCAGTTCTATTCTATAATCGCACATATAATAATAGTGTAAAACTATTCGAAAACTGCTGTTTAATCTGCAATAAAATCTGCATTCATATAAAAAATGAGCTCCAAAAGCGACGAAACCTATTGTGAAAAGATGAGTCAGAGAATGCATCACCTTAAAGAGGATTTATTGGACCCCTTCCCCCCCCCTCTCTTTCTCTCACTCATGCATGCACGCATGCACGCACGATTGCTCCCTCCTCCTTCCCTCGCTCACTAACTTATTCACTCTCTCACTCACTATTCTCTTTCAGAGATGTTTAACAAAATTGATGGCAAGCGATATAAGTTCAATTCATAGAACCGTTCTAAAGAAGATACAGCTACGCATTGTATTGATTCAGAAACGACATCTATAATTTTAATCTTCTGAACACTGAAGTTTTTCTCGCTGAGAATCTTTGATTTTTAATAATCTGAAGACAAATAAATTATTTAAATAAAATTAGCTTTAACAATACTGAGAAAACTATATATATATCCAAATTAAAAAAAAAATTCTTTCAAAAAATAACAAATGAATATTTCTAATTATTTTGATCCGAAAAAATTCGATCATATTTTATTTAATCAGAAATAAGTCCAGCAAAATTTTCAATAAAATACTTGTTTATTACTTTTTGAACAAATAATTTGATTACATTTCCAAGGAATAGCAAATCCTTGAATTAATTTTTACATAAATTTAAAAACTCAATTGTATTGTCAAAAAGATACATCTTATTTACTTCCATCGTGAAACTCTATTTTGGAGTCTTGTCTTTAAAGAATCATTAGATTAATTAGAACGTGAATGAAAGATTTCATAATGCTATGCACTTTATTCTATTTTAAAATATGAGTATACTAGATTAGAATAAAGTGCATAGCATTATAAAATCTTTCATATACAGAATGTCCCGTAATTCATCCGACAACGTCGAAGAGACTAAACTGAGACAAAAAGTTCTCTACCATTTTGCAATTTTCGCAATAGTTTACCTAGTATGGTATTGTTATTTTTGGTTACCTTCCTAGGATTTGTGAATCCTGCAACTTTGTCACGCTATATCTCTGAACTGAATATGTATTTTTTAGCTCACAATATATGAAATTTATACTTCGAAGTCAGACAAAGACAGATAAATATGAAACAAATAAATAATATTTTATTTCCAATTAATTACAATGTTTCAAAGAAGTTTTATTGGAAAAATTCGTAAAAAATGACTTCTTTGGATAAAACATTCTCAAATTTTTAAATTTAATGTTCAAGCAAAAATTCGTAGGATTTTTTTAGTTGACTCTTTGAACTAACGAAAAAAATAGTACAATATGAATCGCTTAAAAAAGTATAATTATTTGAATTATCGAAAATCGACATTTTTGAAGAATCTACATATTTTAAGTTTAATTAATAAATAAAATTTTATTATTTGAACAATATAAAAGAGTGATATAAGTAGATAAAGGATTGCACATGTATAAATATTATTACAGTATATATAATTAAATTTATTAGAATTTAGTTTAGAGGATGATGCAACACTCGCTCTAAAGCAATAAATTCGCCCCGGCCGAGTGATCTCCGAAGACTGACAGAAATTATAAAATATCTATTATTTATTATATTGAAATACAATTCTTTTAGTTCTATATTTTCGTGTACTTACTTTTATATTTTATCCGAAATTTAGTAAACGTATATATTTAATAAAAAATAAAGAGGTACCCAGAACGCCGAAAATTTACAAGCTGATTAACTTGTGGGTCCCGAGTACCCTCTTTTGTGCATTCTCACATCGAGAATAACGTAAAAAAAATCCTTGCAAGTTTATCATATCTATAGACAATTAAAGTTTTTTTTCAGCCTTAATCTGGGCCTTCAAAGTATATTATAAAAGTTACAGCAATGTAAAAAATCGCATGCGGTATGTTGAATCCATGAATACCATATTAGGGTTAACAAGTAATTATTAAAAATTGCCGAGTATTGGTCTTCAATAATTTTTTTCTCAAATACTATATCATTCTTTTTAGAATTTACTTTTCTCGTAAAGTTTTGAGAATTTTTTCAGAATTTTTTTAGAACTTTTCCATATTTTATCATATTTTCTCCATATTTTACCATATTTCCATATTTCCATATTTTACCATATTTTTATATTTTCTCATGTTAGTAAAAATAAGAAAACGCAGTACTAAAAAGTTCATAAAAATTCTGAAAAAATTCGTAGAGTTCTACGAGAAAAAAATTTTTTTGCCTCTTGCTGTTTTTCTGTAAAGTTGATAGCATTTGAATAAAAAATTATTGAAAACTAATATACAGCGATTTTTAATAAAAAATATTTTATTAACTAACTATTAACTTTTCAATTTAATTTAGCTCTACCTGTCCATGAATCATGTTTTTGGATGAATTATGGAACACCCTGTGTATACATTAGATTGACAAGAAAAAAAAATTTTTTTAATCGGTCTCTTAGCTAAAAAGTTCTCGTTTCATACCAAAAGAATATCCCTAAATTTTTATCAAAAAATATTAAGATTTAGAGGTCGCTAGTGAATAATTTTTTCATCAAAGTTTCCTTAATACATGTTTGATTTGATGCAAAAATGATTTAATCCGGGTTTTAAATATATTTTATGTTTTTTGGTCGCTAATCATGATGCATTAATTCATTTAGCTCTACGACATATGCCTTAAGAAATACAGCTCCATTAATGTGAAAAAAATAATTAAATTTCGAGGTCAAGATCGATTTTAGCAAGATTCTATTCTAAGCGTGGATCATTACTCCTCTTGTAGGTCTGTTCTCCCAGAACAAAATTTAGTTTGAATTTTTTCCCGGGACCTCCCATAGTTATAATTTATTTTAAAAGTTGCATTTAACTGGATTATAAAACGTTTTTAAGGATAGAAAATTTTGTTTACAAGTTCTAAAATATATTACTTTGTGGTTTGGACATTCTTAAATCAAATGCCTCAATTTTACAATAAAAAACTCTTTATTAGAAAATAAAATGAATACATAATAAAAAAAATATATTCTATAATATGTAGTTTATTTCAATTAATTAAATCTTTTTTTTTATTCTGTACTCATTTCATTTTCTAATAAAGAGTTTTTATCGTCAAATTGAGGCATTTGATTTGAGAATGTCAAAGCGAAAAAATTTTTACAAGTTCTAGTAAGCCCTGTAAGAGATCCTGGAAAATTCCAACTGATCTTATTTTGGATGAATAGACTTACAATTTGAGAGGAGTAACGACCCATTTGGAACTAAAATCAACCTTAAACTCGAAATTGTCATTTTTTAAATATTAATCGGGCTGTATTTCTTATATTGTAGGACTAAATGAATTATTATATCGTGTTTAGCGACCAAAAAACATACAGTATCATATTTAAAATCTGGATTAAGCTTTTTGCATCAAATCAAACAAATTAAGAAAAATCGAAATTTTGATTTAAAAATCGTTCACTCTAAATCTTAATATTTTTTTTAATATAAAGGGGTATTTTTTGGCATGAAATGAAAGCTTTTGAAGAAGCTTTAAAAGACCGATTAAAAAAATTTTTTTTCTCATCAATCTAACATACATGTATATATTGTAAATTCCGTCACATTTATCTCATGGCGATGCGGTGTCGCGTACTGTTTGTATATGAGCAATTTTAATCGGATATTTTCGGATCAAATGTAGCATATTTGATCGGATATCAAACTTGAGTGGATAAAATATCCTTTTTTAATCCATTTAAATAATGTTTAATTAAGTTGTAAGTTTACACAATAAAATTTTAACGATAGACAAATGTCTTAATTTTCGTTAATATTTTATCGGAAATTGCATTTCATCGGAAAAAAGCGATTGTCACCTCGGTGGATAATTCTGAATCCGATCAAAATTGATCGAAAAAAGCACTGAAACGGTTATTTCCGATGAAAATTACTTTTTTCAGTGAAGCTTTAACTTGTTATTGTACAGCATTGAACGATGCTTGTCAAAAATTAAACGATGCTTTGTTAAAAATTACGCAGAAACGAAAGTTATTTGATTAAAGTTATTTGATTCTCTAGAAGTAGTTCACAACAGTTCGAAAATATGTATGCACCGCTTTTGTTACATAGTTAGCTCACGAGACCACGTGAAGGGGCATAGGTGCGTCCTTTCGAAGATTCTCTAGTTTGTACAGCATTACCGTTACAGGCAAAGGGCAATGCACGTTTCCTCGAAACCAAACTTATGTAAGAAGAGCTAAAGAGTTGAAGAGATGGTGAAAGAAGGAACCGTTGTAATCCTATAAGGTACTTGAAATTATTCGAATGAACATAATCATTTAGAATAGATTTTAATAAAATTTAGAATAGATTTTAATAAAATAGATTTAATAAAATTATTCTTCGTTTCTCTCTCTATACACTCCTATTTAACAAATTGAAGTTATAAGAAAAAAAAAACAAGAAAAGCATTTTTTAAGAAAAAAATCTTCCTAAAAAAATTTTCCTTTTGATGAATTTATTAAATAAATAAGATTGATTTTTCATAATTAAAAATTATATTATATTATAATTATAAATATTATTTATAATTATTTAATATGTTATTAGCAGAGTTGGATTCTTTTTAAATTACATTTAAGTTAAATTAAAGTTAATAGCTTTGAAAATTTAACTTAGTAAAGATAAAAGTTAATCCATAGTGACATTAATTGGATTAAAAATTAATGAAAAAAAAATAATTGAAGAGTTAAAAGTTAAATTTGTTTTATTTCATGATTTCAAGTTAACCTTTTTTTAACTAAATTAAAAAACTAAGTAAACTTTTTTAACTAATGAGGATTTAAATATGTATTTTACGGATTTTGATCAGCTTTTACGATGATTATTCTGGCACCAAAAAATAATCTTGTAAAGCAGTAAATTGCACTTTTGTATTCTTCGAGGAAATCATTACGATGACCTAAAATCGCTTTCAAATCTCTTTATTTTTTGTTTAAATATAAATAAAAATATTTGAAATTATTTAAAATTAGAAAATACATTTCCGACAGACGCGAATGTATATAAGTATATAATCCAAGTATAGTATCCGTATAACACCAACTATCCAATCTTGATATTAATTTTTAAAAAATCAAATTAAAAGTTAATAATTACCGATAAAATATATATAAAGTTAAGAGTCTCTAAAATGTAACTAAATGAATTTAAAATTAATTAACTTTTTAACTTAATTTTTAATCTTTTAACTTAGCATTACCAACCTTGGTCATTAAATATTCCTCTCTTATTCTTTATATGTCTCTTTTTTCTCTATCTTTTGTATCGGATATTATTGTATGGCTGGGTTATTCTACTTTTTGATAAATTTCACTGTCTTACTTTCTTACTTTTTATTTTTTTGTTTATCCAAAAGGTAAATTATCAATTTATCAGTTTATCTGAAGGTAGAACAACCGGCTCTCATAGTAAACCGTATACATATAATATCGTTTTCTATAATATTTGTGAACCTTTGCATTATATGATTAATCATGTGCTTTTTTTAAACTGTAGTGGAAATTTTATGCAATTGTTAAATATCACTGTAGCAATAGTAGCCATTTTTAGTTTTGATGAAAAGATTAATTGTCTCTAGATTTACTTAATAATTTTATTAAATTTAAAATTTTATGAAATCATATAAATTACTCTATGTTAAAAAATAAATTTTGTTTATTAAATTAAATTAAAGTTTTAAACGCCATTTTAAGAGAGACGAGATAAAAATAATTTTTATATATGTTATAATGTTAAATTATTTTATATGTTTCTATAATGAATGTCTTCGTATTTTGGATTCCGAATTTCTCGATGTAGACTGCATGTTGCACTTATTCTTGAATATATATGGAATATATACGGAAAGTCATTATTCCTCGACAAAATGATTGAACTCAAATTGGAATGATCTCGAATTTCTCAAGGTCGTGGTAATTTAAGACGCTGATGTAACAATAATTATTTCAAGAAACATGGCAATGATCCGCTCGCGCTTGCCTCTTCATATTGAGATTGAATGAATATCAAAGACAGTTATGCGTTTCTCGTTATTGGTTTCGACTTTAGATTTCAGGTCCAATATCGAATTATGCAACAGTTTATAAAGAAACTCACGCAAGCTATAATGATCACCGCTAATCGACAATGTTGTTTCAGGAAAAGTCCAATGACGATGAAAGTTCCCCTCATGTAACAGTTACGTAGAAGTGTCGCAATGATGATTTTTGAGAAAACTTTGAAGGGGCAAGCGGATAATCATGATATTACGCAAACAAAAGACATAAATTTGTCGAAACCGGTTTCCTTATTATAGAATTTTTTTTTACAGTTGTCCTAAAATATTTATCAGATTTAAAGTTATTGCAATCGTCGCATCGAATAACGCATTAAACTTTCTACCTTTTTCTAAAAATACAAATGTCATATCATTAATCCAAAAATGAACGGACATAGATGAAAAGTTTCATAAAACAAAATGTTCAAAGTGCCACCGCATTTTGATGTATACATTATGAAGAAATTTTATAGATGAAGAATTAAAGTTTATTTCAATCGGCCTGAATCACATTTAACTCAGATATGCAACAAAACAAGATGAAAAAAAAAATGTATTAAGGATAGAAGGGAGATTTGATTAAATTGAAGGCGAAATTTGCGAATTTATTTCAGGAAATAGATGAATTCAGACGATTTCATAGATGATTTCTCTGTTTAAGCGTCATTTACTACTATATTCAAAAAATTAAAAAATTAAGAATTGTGAAAATATAGCGTGATATCAAATTAATAATCAATAAAATATATTTGACATCACATTTATCAAAAATTCATTCGCTCCTTCGTACGTTTTGATTGATTTAACTTCGAGCCATATTCAGCAAAGAAAAAATATGGTACGCTATCAGAAAGATTGAGATGGAATCATTCTTAAATTGCCAGAACTAAGTTGTACTGCTCCATTCTGATAAATAAAAGAATGTTGAGATAAAGGCATATGTACATATAGATATTGTCAAAAGGAGATAGAGGAAGTGCAGGAATTTAAGTATCTAGGTTTTACTCTGAACAGTTAGGATAACTATAAAGATCGCATTAAGGAATTATGTAAAAAAGGTAAACTGTTGGTCGAGAGGGGGGGGGGTCTAGGTGAGAAAATGTGCAGGATTTTCTCCGGATATTGATAGTAGTCATAGGGTTGGACAAGTGAAGAAGAATAGTCCGTCCCCCGCTTTGGTGGATTCGGTTTCGGTCAAGTTAGGTAACAGCATAGAGTCGCGGAGTTGGGACGAATGCGAGTCAGTCTCGCCAAGACTTCTGCTGCGATAAGATCGACAATGACGGGACGATGAGGCTTAACGCGAGATTTTGATATGGAATGCGAAGGACTGAGAGAAACGACAATTCGCGAAATAGTGGAGTGACAGAAGATACAATCGCGATTGTCATTAGCGACTGCATCATGAGGACGTCGATAATGAGGTATGTTTCAGCGAAATTAAAATCGTTCGATAATGAAAGTCTTAGATAGAACACAGAAGTTGATATAAGAAGAATATCATCATGATTTTATTTGTTATTTAATGATGATAACATTCTTCTGATATCATGGATATCAGAAAAAAATCTTGTTGTATTAATTAAAATTTTGATACATTTAATTAGAAAGATACAATCAACATTTACGTCCATTTCTATCAATATATAGATTAATTTTAATCTTGGTTTAACTTATATTTTATCTTGTTCTGGTTCTCAAAATCAGAAAGGAACAAAAAGTAGATTAAATCAAAAATTAATCTACATTAGTAGAAATGGATATTAGGGCAATTTTGGCAACTCTAATTAACTTAATCAGCAGTTAACTCAACCGGCAGAATCATTTAAGACAAAACCAATTCGTTGCTCTTAGGCTTTATTAGCAACATAATTTTGTTAATTTAATAATAAACTTTATTATTTAATAAAATAGTATTGATTAAAAGTTAATCAGTGCTAAAAGTTTGATCCAAGTTCTTATAGTTAAATCTATCACACATTCTAATAGAGATAACCAAAAATTTAATTATGATAATAACTAAAATTCTGATATTCAGATATGATCAGAATTCCGTTTGGTTTGTATTTCTTCTTGATTATACCATAATAGTTTTTTTTAAAGTTCTGTGTTATACTTGAGATATTGCGCTCATGATAAGTAGTATGTCTAATTCGGAATTGAGTAATCGATGATTGAAATCCTCTTCGAAGGATTAAACAAATCGATATTCGATTCATATAATCCTTTCGCTATAATATATCGGAGTTGCAATCGGATGTGAGAGGACGACTCGGTCTGTAACATGATATCCTTGAATCTCACGTAATTTGAAAAATGCATGAAAAAAATGAAGGAAATTATGAGGAAATTGAATGAAAAAGATCACATATCAGTTCAAGATTAAAATCGAACATGCCAAAAATTC
>Ga0157364_1006539_pt1 | contig 11989 bp, 3 predicted proteins | sample AttsexASBM2_FD_111476 | JGI IMG/M metagenome (GOLD analysis project Ga0157364, IMG submission 111476) | Fungus gardens microbial communities from leaf cutter ant in Ribeirão Preto, State of São Paulo, Brazil - Atta sexdens ASBM2 | ecosystem: Host-associated > Fungi > Mycelium > Unclassified ...
GATACTCATATATTCCTTTTAATATTCTTCCTAATCTTATTCTTTTGTATTTACAAAAGCCCTTTTGAGGGGTTTATATGTTCTAATTATTCTCTATATTATTGTTTCTATATCTTCTATTGATTTCTGATGCTAATAATGTCCTCTTTGAATTCTTTAGTATGCAATTAAAAACTATTATTGTATAGTTCTTGTTGCATTCTAGTATAATCTCTTTTCTACTTAACTTTTGTCAACATAGTTCACATCTCATTATCTGAGATCTGGCAAGACATCTTGGAAGTTCAAATTGTCACAAACTTCATTCAGCTTGTATTTTTACAACCAGTGGACTGATTCTCACAAACTAAGTTGCACTGGAAAGCCCCAAATAAGAGCTATCTGTATATATATAGGATATATAAAAGTAACAACAGATTACTGAGATATCAAACCATCAGTAACTACAAGTTTCACTGGCTATTATCTCAGGAACAACTAAATGGATTCCTACAATCAAAGTTATGTTGAAAAGTGTTTATCAAATGGTTTTTAATGATATATTATATATTATATGGAAATCAGTATTTATAGAAATATAAGTATATTAATATAGTGACATAATTAGCCTGACATCTGTTATAACCCCACCAAGTATGAGTTTTGATCATATGATAGAAATAGCTTGTATACAAACCATTACTATTTTATATAAATATTTCTATATCTGAGGATTAGATCTCAGACTTAACAACATCAGTTTTTATCAATAATCATCAATCATTATCATTGACATCTATATTGATCTTTATTATTATTATTATTATTATTATTATTATTATTATTGAACTTCTGAATCACTCCTAAACCTCTGAGAGTGTACCTAAGATTCAGATATCACAAATAAGTGAATAGTTCATTTTGTAATATAAATATGTTAGTTAGTACATTATCTGAGAATGTAGAAGATAGGTTGAAATGATCTTTAGCTTTAGTTTGTGTGCTATACCTCTATTAGTTATATATATTTCAGAGATGGACTTAGTAGACTTAGTAGATTAGAACCACTGAAGAGTAACAAGGTGTATTATTACTAACATCAGAAGAAGGTGTGAGTTTTAGTCAATTTTCAGAATAGCTAATACAATGTAAACTACTAAAGTATATACTAGGTATGCTATCTAAGTAGTTATCTGAAATAAAGACTGTTAAGCAAGTTATCCTGATTTTTAGTAATCCTCAGATGTTAGAGAATGGAGGTCTATAGAGTTAGCAAGGATCCAATAAGAACATTCAAGATAAAATAGAGATATGTGATCTATACTAAAAGAGGTTAGAAAGTGTAAATAAGAGAGAAAGGGTTATCCATAGGTTGGGACAAATGTGGTTAGAATAAAATGTGACAAAAATAAACTAAAATGACAAGACTTGACTAAGGTTTTTGGTTAGAATATCAGCAGAATTCTTTTTTCTATCAATATAATATAATTTAAATTATTTGTTCTCAATTATAATAATGAATATCAATATATTTGGAGTACTTTTCTTATATAAGATTAAATTTCTAGAAAAGTAAGTTAAGATTATCACTATAAATATAAAGGGTTGAAACATTAAAACTAACTTTATTAAGGAGGTTTCTCATCTAAACAAGCTAACAGTTACAATCAGAAAGAGCTATATATTCAGTCTTAGTTAAAGACAGGGGTACTATCTTTTACTGGTGGCTTATCTAGAATATTACTCTACAAGCCATAAGATTAAAGTAACTAGTTACAGATTTATGTGATTCTAAATCTTATACCTAGTCTAAATCAGAGTGTGCTACAATAAACTCATTACTAAGTCCATTATAGGCTATCCAATACTTGTAAGTATTAAGCAAATATCTATAGAGATACAATCTAGCTTGATAATGCTTATTTGAGAAATTTGCTATCTGTTGAGCAAGTTTGACTACAAAAAATACTATGTCAAGATATTATTACACTAAAACCTCTTTGAAAACATTAGCAAGAAGATCTTATACTCTTAGATAATATCTTAGGTCCTCTCAAATAAATATCAACTTGAGGAGTAATATAGCAGTCATTAATCAAACTAAATCTTGGGAAGACAGGATTTTTAGTGATAAGAAATGCTACTACACTTATGAACAACTAGCTATAAAGTACAAGCACTTATGAGAGTACTTTATATAGTTACAAATATTCAAACAGTCAGATAAGATAAGAATATATTGGATTAGAAGCTGATAAAGTCCAAAATAGCTTTGTAAGTAGAAATAACCATAGAAATGGTAAAGAAGGAATGGAATGGACATTTATAAGCAGAAAGCAATTATTAGGTTGATATTGGGTTGCAAATAAAGAGATGGCTATATGCTTATAAGATCTTAGAGAGCTTTCTTATGGTTTTAATCTCAATTTTCTAGTTTAATTCTCCATATTTTTAGACTAATAGTAATAGAAAGAACCTCCATTTAAATTTCCTTACTCAAGAGCAGTTTTAAATTTTATTTTATCAAGTGAATACCATTAGTACCTGTTATCACTTTCAAGTAAGTTTGAGAAAGTTCTAGCAGCCTGGAAAAGGCTAGCAAAATAAATATCAGTTGGTATCTTTAGTTGTAGGATTCAACTTGAGAGGTACTTTTAGAGTGTATAACTTAGAATGGATAGTGTTATTGGAAGCTTTTAAAGAGCTTTGCAATCTATTCACTAGATTTTTCAAAGGAGCTTGTTGCATAGTGTAAGATTTACTGTTTAGGAGTATGTTATCAAGAGAAAGCATTTATGAGCAGATGTTATTCATATATTCCTTTTAATATCCTTCCTAACTTCATTCTTTTGAACTCATAAGAACCCTTTTCAGAGTTTTATATGTTCTAATCTTATTCTATATTATTGTTTCTACACTTTTTATTGATTTCTAAAGCTAATATCATCCTCTTTGAATTCTTTAGTACACAGTTAAAGGCTAGTGTTGTATAGTTCTTGTTACACCCTAGCATAATCTCTTTTCTGCTTGATCCCTGTTAATATGAGCCAATTATTAAATACATTAGAGATCCAACCAGTTTCTGATACTTTTAACAGAAAATAGGGTTGCACTATTTATCATTGTGTTTAAACACATAGTTCAATAGCAGTAGAGTACTTGTTGGATTGGTAGCTATATTAAAGTATGCTAGAACTTTGTTCAAGTACTTAGATTGGTCTACAAAGATCTTTTGATCCTTGCAGTTACAACTTATGTGTATCCTAAGAAACTCTTTGGTTTCTCCAAGGTTATGGTATTTCCATTTTGCTATGAATTTTTGCTTTAGCTCTAAGAAAAGTGGGAACCCATAAAACAAATATCATCAACATAGATGATTGCTATAACAAGCTCTCTAGTCTCTTCATCAATGAAGTAATATACACCAGCATTGAATTTACATTGCTTAAATCCTAGAGCTAACATTGACTTAGTCATAGTCTGCCACCAAGATAAGCCAGCTTGCTTAAGGCCATACAATACTTTGTGAAGTCACCAGACTTTCTTTTCTTTGCCAGATAGCCTAAAACATTTAGGCTGCCCATATAGATTTTCTCATCTAGATTATTATATAAATAGGCAGTTTTTATATCAATACTATAAATATCCCAATCTTCAAGAGTACTAATAGCCAGAAATAGGCATGCTATCTTATAGCAGACAACTAAAGAGAATAATTTATCAAAGTTAATTTCTTTAATCTGAAAAAAATTTTGCAACAAGTTGAGATCTGTAATAATTATTAGACTTAATGTTGAATACCTAGCAATTCTTAATTGCTTTCTATTTCTTAGAGAGATCCACAACTTCATAAACATTTCTATCTTTAAGCAATTTCAACTTCTCAAGATAGAACTTAAGCTACTTCTTTTAAATGTTAGTTGGTAATTTAGCAATATTTCCAAGATTTTTAAGAATTGGGCAAAACTCTATTGTACATTGTGCTAAGAGAAAGTGAATTTGCTTTATTCTCCCTTTTCTTGTAAAGCACACCAAGTAGCTAGTGATAGCTAGCTCAGCTAATTTACTTACAGGAAATGGAGTGTCTATTCTACTCCCATTATTATTAACAATGATTGAGCATTCACCTTCCTGCTAAATATTATATGGAGTTCTATTTATCTCAACAATATTATTAAATAAGTTATTTGGTAATCAACCCCATTTATTTTTACTATTCTGAGTAGTGGATTGTTAGAAAATCATTGTGTATTGTAATGAATCCTTTGTGATTCTTGAAAAGCATTTTCATATATATCATATATCATATTGGAGTTGGGAAATCTCTTCCTTAGCTACTATAAAATATTTCTCAGAATATTGGTAGGATATTCTCATTCTCGATAGATATTTCCTTTTCTAAAGAGTATCTGAGTTTGATTCTTAGATCTCCTCAATTTAAGACCTTCTTACAGTATCTGCAGAATAGGTTACAAAGGTCATTGAGAGCTAGGTAGCCATATCTCATCAGAATCAATATTGTTATCTTCTTCAATTTCTACTGTGAGCATTTTAAACCTTGGAGTAGGTAAAGAAGATGGAAACTTATAGGAAAGAGAGAATTAAGAAAAATAAGTAGAAGGATTGTTTTGAATGGAGAAATATGGATGTATATAGAATAGGTACTAGAATAAGTCCATCTTTTCCAGAAAGGCTAAGTACCAACAACTCTGTCTTTAGACTTATTTTGTTCAATAACTTATTATATAATTTACACTCTTTTACATGAGAGTTAGTGTATTGAGAAAAAAGTTCCTTATCAAAGATGGCATATATATCAATTCAGAATGTGACACAAGTTCATTGGCACAAACCTTACCAGAAAAAAACATATAAGCTCTACAGTCAAAAACATAGAAGTGTGATATTTTGGGTTTCTTACTCATAAAGATCTCCTGAAATGTTTTTCATTTGAAATGCTCAACAAATATGTAATTATATACATAAGCTATAGTTGCAATTGCAAATTTCCACCAGAAATCTGGTAGACATGCTTCAAGTCACATTGACTATATCTTTTCAAACAGGATGTAGTTCAATTGTTTAGCATAACAGTTTTATTAGTGTATATATGGAATATTAGTTTCATGGATAATATCTTGCTTTCTTAGAAAGAATTATAATTCTGATGTTATATATTCTCTCCCATTGTTAGTATGCAACCTCTTTATAGGATGAGAAGTAGTATTTGATTATATTCAGAAAATTGACTTAATTGCTTCTGCAGCTTCAAACTTTTTATGTAGAAAAGCAATATTGTAATAGGAAAAATATCAGACATGTAAAGCCTAGATGCTAGCTTCTTTATTTAATATTTCTTTTTTATTTTATTTTTGATTTATTTCACTTTAAACTTAGGATTAGGGCTAGAGGTGACATCACAATTATACTGTCACACATCAGTCACATCAGATGATATGGTCACAGTAATAGTCACAAGTCATGAGAAGGATATAGAAGGTTCTAAAAGGATGATGTCATAACAATATATTTTACACATGTTGGCCTTAAGATGAACACATAGTTTTTAGGGTAAGCTAGAAAAGTAGTAGTATAGACCATCATTGTTTAGTATATAAGATAGATATTTCTGTACAGAGTTCTCTATTGAGTTCTCTTGTGTAACCCTATACAAGGTTCTACTTATTAACCAACTCTAAGGTCTTTAAGTTGTAACAAAAAATAGTCATCAAGAAATGTAATCATCTACTTGTATTTTGAATAAGACAAGGTAGATGTCAGAATTGTGAATGATGGACTTGGTTTTTATTTATTTTCTTTCTCTTTTATTTTTCTTTTCTATTTTTCTATTTATTTTATTTTTGGTTTTCACTTTTACTTTTCTTTATTTTGAACTTAGGTAAAAAGTATAATGTGACATTACATATGATGGTTATAAAGCATGATGAAGGTGTGACACATGTCACAGTCACAAATCACACAATCACATAACATAGAGAAGAGCATAGAAGGTTTTAGAACAAATGATATTATATAGCATAGTAATAGTATATTGGTTTTATGGAAAACATATAGACTTTAGGATAAGTTAGTTGTAGTGTGCACATAGACCATGGTCTGTAGTATATAAGATAAACTATCTTGTACTAAGAATTCTATCAAGTTCTCTTATATTATTTAATATAAAAGTATATTTTTGTCTTATCTCTGAGACTTAAGTCATAATAGTAGAGAACTCGGGGGAGAGATGGCATAGTGGAAGAGCTCCCCATCCATATGTATTATGCTTACCTCAAACCTACTTGAGGTTATGGGTTCAATTCCTTAGTAGTCCTTTATGTTGGATAACTGCATAAAAAGGTTAGAATATTGATACTTCATACATAATTCCTCCTGTAGACATGGACTGCCATCATGCCCTATATAATAAATTGTTGATCTAAAAAACAGTAGAGAACTCAAGGAGATCTGAGTAAATCAATCCTAGAGGCTCACTAGAGTAGTCAGAGTTCTCAAGGAAACTATGTTAGTATATCTTTCCAAAAGTACAACCATAACAGATGTATTTCTGTGTTAGAAAACAGATTTTTCAACATTGTCAAGAGCATAATGCATAACTTCATCAGAGACATGTCCAAAATAATAATGCAAAGTTTTAAAGTTTAGGTATTTTGTTGTAAGACTTATAGGATTAGGCTTAAGAATACAAGTCCTCACAATCTAAATATTATCCCAGAGATTAGGAGTAGCCAATAGGACAGTATCACCAGACTTATTATAAAAAGTAGAACTACTTTTATTGTCCTCTACTCTCAATCCAGACTGAAGAATTTGTCCAGTAGAGAGAAGACACATCTGTATATTAGAAACACAATATACTGGCTACAGTTTTGATATAGTAACTTTAGTAATCCTTTTCTCAGAATTAAAGATTTTATGTTCAATCAGAATAGTACCAAAAGCAACTATAAATAGTGGTAATTTTGAGTTTGCAGTCTTAATTTAATCATAATTATCCAGAGTCATATTAATGTTATATGTTTTTTGTGACAGCAACCCTTCTTGCAACATATTCCTGCAGCAATGATGCAATAATCTGGATATCTAGTCTTTTATGACTGGAATACTCCTAGTGAACTTAGTCTTTCATAACAGAGTTCTTCTATATTCTCCTATCTTACTCCTATCAGTGTCTTACTACTGAAACCTCCACTCAAGACAAGATACTGAAACCCCAATCATCTTCTATACATCTGATATATATATAGGACTAGTAGTTATACTGTAATTTGCTAGTCTAATAATCAACAAAGATAACTCTTATTAAATCTGATCCCTAGTGTTCAATGGCAATACACTCAATCAATACTTACTTCTATCTTAGACTTCATCCATTTCTCTGAAGTTACAACCATACAGCAGACAAATGGTACAGTATATAAGCTGAAGCCAAGGTTATTCTACAAGTCTACATTACCAAGCTCTTTTCATAAAGTTACATACTTTGCACATTTCTGAGCTAACTCTGTGGACTTTGATCTCCTAGTGTAAACTGCATCTAATAATTAACAAAGTTAGACTCAAACAAAGTAAAATAGGCAGAGATACTAGAATCTAAAAATCATTTATCTTCATAAAAACTACTATAAGATACTTTTTTACTCTTACATAAGAAGCACAGTGCTTTTTCACATTTGGAGAGATTCATAACAGTAGACAAGTTAGATAAACAAATTTGTTTTGACTTGGAGTCATATATATATAATTCATTTCCTTTGAGATTACAAAGTCCTCTATTTTAGCCATCATATTAGTGCATGTGATTACATTGTCATATTTAAAGACAGTTTATATAAATTAAGTAGACTGAGTCAAGAAATTTAATAAATTATCAATCTATAAGAAAAGAGAGATATCATAATTATTCTTATAAAATCTCATATAAGAAAAATCTAGCCTAGCAATCTGAGGTATCAGATCCTAATTGCTAGAAATTTAAAACATAATTGTTCTCTAGTAGTTGGCAAAAATGGACACTAGACCAGATATTTCTACAAGAGTTTATAAATGAGTCCAAAGAGCCTTAATATTAGGCTAGTTATATATTAACTGTTATGACTTAAAGATCTTAGGATTGGTCAATGAGCAGAACCTTGTATAAGGTTATATAAGAGAACTCAATAGAGAACTCTGTATAGAATTGTCTACCTTTTATACTAAGCTACAATAGTCCATGCTACTACTTCTCTAGCCTACCCTAAAGACTATGTGGTTGTCTTGAGACTAACATATAAGACATATTATTATAATGTTATCCTTTCAAAACCTTCCATATTATTCTCTGTGACCTCATGACTTGTGACCATTACTATGATCATGTCATCTGATGTGACTGATGTGATAGCATGATTATAATATCACTCTAGCTCTATATCACAAATAAGATACTCACTGGTTGTGATACTTGAACTTAATGGTGTTTCAGAAGTTCAGTATAAGGAGGTAATGATAATAGATGATGAGTAGTATCAACAGGAATAATTAATGTTGTTAAGTCTAAGGTCTAATCCTTAGATACAAAAGTATATATACAAAAGAGTAATGGTCCATGTATAAGCTGTTGCCATCACATGATCAAAACTTATATCTGATGGGAGCTATCATCTGTCATAGCAGCTGTCAGGCTAATTTTAGAAGATAACTAATTATATCACTACATTGATATACTTGTATCTCTACCAATACTTATCACTTTGAGATGCATTATATATTGTTGGGAACAGATTAATGAGCACTTTCCAATGCAAGTTCAATTATGCAAATTCGTTCAGCTGTTCATGAGATATTAGTAGACAAAGCTTTTACAGCTACTGATGGCCTGATATCTCAGTCATTTGTTGTCACTTTTGTATATCTTGCATATGTGTGGATAGCACTTATTTGGGGCTTTCCAGCATAACTTAGTTTGTGAAAATTGGTTCACTAGTTGTGGAGATACAAGCTGAATAAAGTTTGTAACACTCTAATCTTAAGTTTAAAAGGGAAAAATAAATTGAAAAGAAAATTAACAGGAAATACCAAATGAAGAACTGAGCATTCAAGCTTTGCATATCTGATATTAACAAGTTATCTGGCAAAGTGGAATTAAGAATAGCCAAGGCTTAGAAGTCCAAAAAGTTTCTTTTAGTTATCTTATCTATATCAGTAGTCTAAAGAAGTATCAAAGCATTTAGTATATCTTCAGCAGTAAAAATAGCTCCAGAATAGATGATAAGAGCAAGAGTTGATTTAACATAGATTTTCCAGAAAGAATAGTCAGTAGGACCAATAAGCTTGAAAAGAGTAGTAATAAAGTTAGCTATTACTATTAATAAAGATAATCAGTATGAATTAGAGAGCAAATATAGCTAGCTAGAATACAAATGTTTGAATCAACCAGTAATGAGCTATTAGCATATATAAGATACAAAAAAATTCTGTAGATATAGAATAATTCAAAATTAGCCCAATCTATAATAGGTTTAGGAACAACAAAATGTTAGCTCACTAGTAGAGTTGGTCAAGTTCTTTTTATTGATAAAAGGTAGCAAAAGTGCTAACTAAAGATCAAGACAACCAGAGTCCATAGCCTGTTAGAAGGAACAAAGTATGCAATAGCATAGTGTAGTAAGGACAACTGGCAACTACTTACTTGTAATAAATACTGTAATAGAAAGCTAGGAAAGCATAAGTGACAGTAAGAGATAAGTAGTATTGGTAGTAATTCAACCTGTGCAAAAATTTTATATTGACTATCTAATTAGTACTACTGATTGCAGACCATATGCTTACTAAGCAGAATGCTTTACAACATCTCTATCTAAAAACATACAGACCAAGAGACTATAGAGCTTCTATATATAATGTAGAAAAAGTTCCATAACACTTCTTATAGTAATAGTAATATAAGTCAGAATAAAATATATTATTTTAGTTATGGAATCCACCACTGTTATTATTACACCAAACTCCATAAACTCTGAAAGTTTCACTAAAAATTCTATACTAATGGTATATCACCTTATATTTGGTATAGCCAGCAGATTCAGCTCTCCAAGAGGTAAATGTTAGATAGGTTTGGTTCTTATACAAGATTGCAAGTGCTAGCATACTGACTGACATATTTTGACATTTGAAGCTACCAGTAATTATGAGATACTAACTTCAACATCTTTCATCTACTAGTTATTCTTGAGTTGTGATAGAGAGTGACTATCTATTAATATAGATCCAAGATATCTAGAACATAGACTTTACTATGAAAGAGAAGTCCATTATTATCTAACCACTCCAAGGAGCATACAGATCTAGCTAATAACTAACAAAGTTTGTATGTAGTATTAGCTACTAAGCCCTCTGGATTACTAAGATAGGTACTATGTTAAATATCCTTCAAGAGAGCCTTTTTTTCATCTTTAACAGCTACATCTTCTATAACTAGGAACTCTGACTTTAACAGCACTATATCCTGGTTATTCTAAGAGCTAGTTCTATGATCCAATCTCTAAGACAGTACATCTAACTTACTCATGGTTCTTTCTGTTCAGTGATAGAGCAGAAAGTCAAACCATGTCAGATATAAAGACTACCAGGCTTATCTTTGGTTAAGCTTCTTTGCTATTATAAAGTACTTCAAATTTTTGTAATCTGTCCAAATTTTGACTGGAGTTTTAGATTCTTCAAGAAAATAATACTACTCTTTTAGAGCTCTGATAATAGCCAGCATTTCTTTGTTATGAATCTTATAGTTGTACTTGATAGAAGATGGAGATTTGCTAAGAAAATCAACTGGGTCCCATTTTCAATTCTTTTTAGATTATTAAAAAAAGACTGCTCTTGTTGCAAAGTCTTAGCTATCTGCTTCTATCTAAATAGTATAAAAATAGTGATAACTCAATCACTTGAAGTAATATGAGAACTAAATATATTCAATATCTGTAAGAAATGATAATAACTATATAATACCATTAGCTTAAGTATAATATCTAAAAAGAGTATTCATATCTCAGTTGCTTGAAGTAGTACAAGAACTGAGATGTATAAGTAATATGGCACTAATATATATATGAAAGAAAAGATAACTAAGATCTAAGCTAAGGTCCTAGCAAAAGATCTAAGTAGATAGTTCAAATGTTAGACTCACAACCAGTTTGTCATCCCAACAAATAGAGCAGAGATATTGGGAGAGATCAGAACAGATATAAAGGTTATAGCTGCCTTCAGTACATTAAAGGCCTCTTATTATTTGGCATTTTAGAACCAGATACTAATACTTCCTATCACCTTCAAAAGCAAGTGAGAAATATTCAAAAATCTACAAGTAAAAGTTAGCAAATCTAAAAAATATCTGCAAATCAGTACAAGTTGTTATAATAGATTAGTTACAAACTCTAGCTATCTTTACTAACTTCATTTCAACTTAGATCTTTTAAATTACCAGATCTAGGTACTTTATCTATTTCTTGTCAAACTTACACTTCTCAAGGCAGAAAAACAGTTTGTGTTTAGCTAGGACCTCTAAGACTCTACTAACTGCCTTATAGTGTTTCTCCAGTATCTGGATAAAGATTAGAAATGTTGTTCAAATACACAATTATAATATCTTCTACAATAAGTGTTATAAGACAAAAGTGTGGACAGACTTCAGGTAGGGTTAGGATTAGGACAGATATAGAATAGTAGTAATTATTAGTCTACAATGGAGGAAGAGCACATGACTTGGAGGTCATATGATAAAGTCTAGAACGGTCTAAAAGGATTGAGAGAGTTTAGATAAGAGTTAAAATTAGGAATGATGTCAAGAGACTATGGTTCCTCATGGTGTACACATGTGTCAAGATCGTTGACAGTGGACTTTATTTTTATTTTCTCTTTTCACTTTATTTTATTTCTCTTTTTCTTTTTCTTTTATTTTTCTATTTTTAGAACAACTTGGGTTAGAGTTTATCAGTCACAATGTCACATCAGTCAC
>Ga0157364_1006540_pt1 | contig 11989 bp, 8 predicted proteins | sample AttsexASBM2_FD_111476 | JGI IMG/M metagenome (GOLD analysis project Ga0157364, IMG submission 111476) | Fungus gardens microbial communities from leaf cutter ant in Ribeirão Preto, State of São Paulo, Brazil - Atta sexdens ASBM2 | ecosystem: Host-associated > Fungi > Mycelium > Unclassified ...
TGATGATGATGATGATGATGATGATGATGATGATGATGATGATGATGATGATGATGATGATGATAATGATGATGAAGAAAAAAGTAGCAAATAAATGTTTTTCCATTCAAGGACTGGTCTCTTTTTATTTATCTCACCACACGACATTGTCGATTATCCTTGTCAAAATTATTTCTCACTTGGCTTGAATGGAAAAACCCAAGCGCGAATAACTTTCAGATGTTGGTTCTGGAAATCTTTCATCGTATACGTACGATGAAAGAAAAAGAGAAGAGAGAAAAATCTACTTTTCATCTAATTTTTGGATTTGTCGCATCATCTATCCTCACGAAAACGTGCCATTTTCTTATTTTGATTTATTTTTTAAAATTGTTCTCGTTTGTTCGGTTGCTTTTCTTTGTTTTATTATAATAATTTTTCCATTTCAATTGCCAAGAGTGAAAAATTATCCATCATTTCCTGCGTCGCCCGATTGATATCGAGTCTTTGTTAAACATATAACATTTTGAAACATGAATATGATGCATCAATCTGACAAACATAGCCTACATACGATTAAAAATAAGACTCGATCTTCTCTCTCTCTCTCTCTCTCTCTCTCTCTCTTAAAATTTTCTTACTTCGTTTATTACTATTTGTTTTGAAAGATCGTAATAGTATTTAAAAAGTGATGATAAATATAATAAAATTTAAAATAACATATCCCTTAAACAGAGTGTACACGATAAAAATTTTGAAAAAATAAAAAATTATAATATCTTTTAAAATAAAATAAAATTTTTAAAATAAATTTAAAATAAAAATTATAAAATATTTTATAATTTAAACAAATATATGTTTAAAATATCAGGTAACAAAGGCTATGTAATAAAAAACTATTAAAAAATGTATATTATGATTATTAAGAAAAATTGCAATTGAGAAGTGTGCTGGATTTTGTTAATTTACATGAATTTATGTAGAATAATATTTTAATTTCAGAAATTTAAATTTGTATATCATTGTCATTACTATCATTATATTCACATCGAATATATTTAATACAAACGTATAAATACAAACGAAATATTACACATCTAAATCGATAATGAAATAACAGTTAGATACAGCAGTTAAACAATTGTAATTTTGTAATGCGGCGATACTATTTTAGATTCAAACCCACTCGCTTAGGTTATTATTATTACGGTTTTTTAATATAAATTATGTTGTCTTTCGAAAATAGTCTTAGATTGCAGATTGGCATATGGTGGGTATAACATACAATATATATATTGTAAAAAACGTGTGTTTTGCAATGTATAACGAGTGTTCTTCTCTACGACTGTTTTCTTCTTTCTATTTCCTGTTTTTTTCTTCGAATTACCGATCAGTTATTTGCACGATTGAATGTACTGACCGAAATGTGTCGGCGAATGTATAAGAGAGCCGAGTTTTTTTTGTAATTTTTTTTGAAAACTTTTAAACAAATATTGCTGCTCCCTTATTATTGCTTTTGGATTTGTGTATAAATCCTGCTGTGTGTGTATCGAGAGGCAGTAGGAAGCTTTCATGTGTATACATTATTTATACATACAGTGAAAACTGGAAAAAGTATTCATACAGGAAAAAAAATTTTATTTAAAAAAACTTTATTTATAGTAAATAAATAACATTAATGAATAATTTTACAACGAAATGTTCTGTCCTAATATAAACAAAAGAATTTTGTATGTTCTTAAAAGCTAAATGTATGAACTGTATGAATTTGAATCTTTTGCGTGTCCAAATAATACATTTTTTATTTTTGTTTACTTTTAAGATAACTTTTATTATTACATATCTTTTTAGGAAAAATAATTTAAATAAATATACAATTATTTTATTGTTTATTAATAAATTCTTAAATTTCTAATTAATGTTTACTTTTTAAAAATAAGATTTTTTAAAAAGATATGCGAATACTTTTTAGACTCATTGTATATAAAATTGTATGTATAAATGTGTATATGGAAATCGTAAAAGCGAGTTCTATGAAACAGCAGGATGGCAGTGAGTTAATGATACGAAAGAACATATATAGAACACGATTGTTGGAACTTTTTGTGCGGTTTTTCATGCATTATGTTTTTTCTGATGATCTCTTTCAGCATCGGGTGCGGGTGGACAAGAACGAAGGGTCAGCATGCGGTTGCATCGTAGGGATACGCTACTAGCAGCTGCAGGAGAAATGCAGCCCAAGTCCAAGTGAGTTGTTACACAATATAGAACTAAATCCGCTAAACGACTGGGTATAACTTGCTCTACTGAAATCCGCGGACATTTTCGAAGACTATGTAAGCTTGCACAGACAATAAACTATTTCGAGAAACGTTAGTTATTTCGATTGTAATTAGTGTAATACAGATAATAGGAAAGTTTTGACTTTAGAAAACGTAGACAATGCAAGACTTTCTTTATTATTATATATTTGGATTGATGTTAAAGTACGTCGCTGCATTTTGTAATTTTCTTCGATCAATTTGAGTTTTTCTTATATTCTTCGAAACATTAATATCCTTGAGATTATAATTTCTAAGAATAGAAATATATATAATAAAATTTGGGTATTTTCGTATCTTTTTTTAAAATTAACTTCAGATTTTTTTTGTTTAGTTTTTAAGATGTTAGATATCAATTGAATAATTAAAAAAAAAAGTGAAAAAGAAAGAAAAAATCAATTAACAAATACGCTTGGTGACTTATTTTAAGATCACTTCATATATATATAGAATTCTTCATATCGGTAAATGTTTAGAGCTTGTTACACTCTCGTTTTTGATTGCATGAACATTGCACATTTGGGGACAAAAATTACATTCTAAGCCTGTTTTCAATTGTAATTATATTTGTATATTGAACTCCTGTGTGATTATAATACTAAAGGTGACCCTACACGATCAATAATGCTTATCAGTAATACTGACAGTATATATCAATATTTTTAGTATTTTACAACCTTACTCGATCAGGATTATTAACAATATATTTCACTATAATTTTATATACACTATCTATTGCTGTGAACACACACACACGCGCGCGCGCACGGATTCTAAAGTGGTACTGATGCTCGAGAATCAAATTCCAGATTCATTATCAACATTCTATTTATATTAATCCATCAATTACCACGGTACCTTTAATCAGGTTTAATAGATCAATTGAAACTTATCAATCATAAATTCATAATTATTTCTGTGAAGAATGGAATGATTATGATTATTCATAACGGATATTAAACTCGATAAAGGGTGCCATGTAAATGTAGTTAATATTGGCTGCGTTCGAAAACATCATTTTGATGCCTCCGATGCCACGGATTCATCATGTCTTTGTTTGTAACATTAAATGTTGACCATGTTAGGATCACCTTAAGTATGTAAATTTATAGTATATTAATGATGGTGTAAGTTCTATTTTTTAATTTTATCACTACATATTTATAGCTCTTATCAAATTTCACGATTTATTGGTACGTGATAAAAAAATCGATTTTAAGATTGCCATTTATGTTATGCTTGTGCAAACGCTAGATCATATATTCGGTACGCGTTAGTTGAATGGAAGCTTAATTTTGGTAGGAAGGTGGTGTCGCAATACCGTGGCATGGTACTTTAATTAATTATGTTAATTGAGAATAAATGGAGATTGAAGAAGATAGAGGGATACATTTTGTCATTTGGAAAGAATTCTCAATCTGCATATTTGTATATAGGATGTCTTGTTATATTATTTTTTAATGGTATATTTTTTTAGAACATATGATAGTAATTCTTTTACAAATGACTGAACATTATTTATTTTTCCGCAGATTTAATTTTATAAAGACGTAAGTAGATAGCATCTTACTTTTTATATAATTTACAAACTAGTTATAAATATTTTTAAAGATAAAAAGTGACTACCTTCGAAATGAGTGTATCATAATATTTTTGCTTCAAAAGATTGTCCATAAAATTATGAGTATACACATATTCATGGCGTAGTAATGAAGACATTCTATATATGCTACTGATATGCGAGGAGTATTGAGTAAAAAAAAACATCAAGTATATATTCATTCATTTAACTTACATACAAGCATTCTCTCCAAATGAAAATCAGAAGTTATTATTGCTTGCTGTCAATTGCACTTTCGTAATGACACAAGATGTTCCGGAAAATGTGATTACCTCTCATAAGCATGTAGATGAAAAAAATTAAAATTAATATAAATTTTTATAATTTTTCTCTACGATGCCGAGATATTTATCTTTTAAGTTAAGATCTCTGAAGAGTATGTTTTTTAAATAATTTATAATAATTAATTTTCATCTTAAGTAAAGATTTTTAAAATAGTGCAATAGATTTATTAGTATTATCAGAGAACCAAAAGCGATCTACTTTTGAGTCACCTAAATTTTTTAATATCTGCGTGTATACAGGGTGTTTCGTAAGTTTTTGCCAAGCGCTTTTGTGTAGATGGAGCAGACTAAACTGACTCGAAAAGTATAAAGTACCAAATACCATCAACTTTACAAAAAACTACAAGAGACAAAAATCATTTATTTTCTTCTAGAGAAGAAAATAAATGATTTTTGTCTCTTATAGTTTTTAGAGTTTGTAGAACTCTAAGAATTTTTAAAAAATTTTTTATCAACTTTTTTATTACTACACATTCTTATTTTTATCAACATAAGAAAATACGGTATTAAAAAATTCTGAAAAAATTCTCAGAACTTTAGAGAGAAGAAAATAAATAATTGTCTCTCGCTATTTTTCTGTTGATAGTATTTGAGTAAATAATTATTGAAAATCAATATTCAGCGATTTTTAATAATTAATATCTTGTTAATTGCAAAATGGTAGAGGATTTTTCGACTCAATTCGCTCTATCTAACAAAAGCGGACGGATGGAATGGAGACCTGGGGATGGAAAGAAAGAGGAAGTCTTGAGAAAATTATTGATGGATTATAATATATGAGATGAAATATTCAATATAGAATTCTGCATCCCAAGATGTGTGATATTGAAGGAAGTAGCTATGGTATATATAAATTAAGGATAGGCTGGGGTATAAGAGCTGTACGAGAAGAAAATAAAGAGAACAAGAAAAGATAAATCTATTAGAAATTTTATTCTATTTTAATCTAGAAAAAAACTCACTTGATTATAATAGAGAAGGTACACTTTTATTTAGATGATGAAATAATAAATTGAATTAGAATTTATTAAAACAAAACAGATTTAGTCGAAATTATAAAAAAAATATTCGATATGGTCGGTCCTTCCCATGAATCTTTCTCGATGAATCAAGAATTGCTGTATCTTATATATTAGAGTTGTAAAAAGTAAGAAATTATTTTAAATCGAGTTTTTTGCAATTTTGGCTAAATCTATTTTGTTTTAGTAAATTCTGCATGCTCATGAGAGATTGTTCAATTATTCCGAAACATCTTGTATAATTATTATATTATTTTTTTTAATAAATTATATTAGAATATGATTAACAAACTAATATTAAAAAATATGCAACGCATAATATAATTCCTATATCGAAGAATATATCTCTAATTGCCTGTGGCTTGCGTTGGCCTGGTCTACTATATAATTTTGAGACTATCGCATGTGATTTTGACAAAGAAATAATTTTTAAGTAATTTTCTTGATTGTTAGATTCAAATCCAATTATACTTGATGTTATTGGGATGCCCAAGCACAAATATCGCACAAAAATAAAAATTTATAGTATTATTTCTTAACGTATGGAACATTATATTTAAAAGAAAAGCATTTTTCATAATAAGTAAAAAATAAATAAAAAAATTTTTATAAATTGGTATTTACTGTGTTTAAAAAATTTAATTTGTGATATTCTATCATATCGGTATGTTATGGTACTAATAATAAGATTGTAACTATATCTTGTGTTGGTTAAAAAAATATTAAATTAAGATAGGAAAATTAAGATAGGAATTAAACGATCCTTAATAAAATTGATTAAAAAATGAGTATTTTTTAGAACACGCTTTACATTGCTTTCAATTTTTATATAAATGTAATTTTATATAATATAATGAACATCAAATGTTTACGATTTTTCATGTCTAAGGTTTAAGTAAACAAAATACAAATTTGACATCTGTCGCACAAATTACATCTCAAAAATTAGAGATTTAATTTTTAAATTAACTGAAATTAATTTTTTTTTTTTTAATGATACTTTTAACATTAATTTAGTGTGTACTGTGTGGGGGCATCTTTTCGAATAACTGTACACGTAAAAATGCACGTTTTAACGTTCTAAATTTTTTTCAAGCATTCGATACATATCTATTTTGCAATCTAATTAAAGCATAGATACGCAAACTTATTCGGTAATTCAAAATTCATCAAAATTCCGCTTTATGTTCTTTCGTTGACTTTTTTTCAGGTAACCGAAAGCTATCGCACTAATTCTAAATGACAAAATAGACAAAGAGGGAACGAAATTCTCTGCTGTGCCACGGTAGAGGACGCCGATCATGAAAAACTCTGATCATGGGGAAAACTTTCATCGTGCGAGCCTTCTCTCCAAGTTCATTCCTCCTCACAAGCTTGTCGGTATCATCAATCAATTTATTCATATCGTAAGAGAATCTTGCGCGAGAGAACTTTGCAATGTTAGTATAATTTAGCGGGAAACGAAGAACACAAGTAATTCTTACATTACATAATATCTTCATTCGATAATGTCTCTCCATTTAAATGTTATCGAAAAAGATTAAATGACATGTCTTCAAAGGACGAGAGACATGTTAAAAGGAAGAACAACGAATATTTTAATGAAGTTTGTTTCTTCTGAGACTTGCTATTAACATTTACCCTCGCTATAACTACATTGTATTTTATCATGAAGAACAATTTTATTCAATTTACATCATTGTCTCATGTTAATACCAGTCGATTAGTCAATCTTATATAATGAAATCATAGAGAAAAGGAGCCGAGTAAAAGCGAAACTGGGGAGATTAGATGTAATGAACGAGAGAAGGAGCGCCGGAAAAGAAAAAAAGAGAGAGGGAGAGGAGAACCTTTAGCTCATTTAAGTGGTGAAGACGGTGACGCGCTAATGTCGCTGTTTTGTGTATCTTTTGTTTTGGAAGCGCCAATGCGACGGCAATCGTCCCACCCACTCTGATGGTCAGGCGGGCAAGCGTGCAACACAACAAGTGAATCAGCAGCAGCAATAGCGGATTCATCGTCATCGAAACAACCAGTAGCGTTCATCGAAATCGGCGACTGGCGATTACCTTTGTCTGCACAGCGCTTTCCCATCCATTACCGCAAGCCGGAAATGAATTTGCGTATGGTATCGCACGGCTATTCGGCGAACGGTGACCGATTTTTCCATATCACGACATCATAAAGATCATCAGTAATAAGACTGGCGTGTACTGAATGGTGGTGCCCATGACATATGCAACGTCCGCGAAAATGTATGGAAACAACCGCGATCGTTCCAAGTGCCGAGTGGAAACGAAAGAATAAGAAGAGAAAAACGAGTCGTTATTAGTCATTAGTCTTCAATGCACGTGTTAAAAACGAAAACATAGCGTTGCGAATTATAGTAACAAGATGTGACTATCAACGCTCATCGCGTCTTAAGACGCAACGAAGCAACTCCTTATTGCGGCGTGATTCTCAGGAGATTCGGCAGTCGCGTGAGTCGAGTCTACTAGAACTTTCTTTCTTGCAATCGAAGCAAGTTCTATCTGGACAACACCTCTCAACAGCGATGTTGAGGAAGATATAACGACGCTTAAAAATTACCGAACCCCTCGCGTCTTCTGCACGCAGGATGACGAAACGCGATCATTTTCTCTTTTTTTTTCTTCCGTGACGAATCGCAAATGTACAGTACGCGGTTTCGATGATGGATTCTCGCAGTTGTTCATAATCTATAACAGCGTGAACGTACTTCGGACGATATTCACAGTTTTTACAATAACGTGAGTTACGGTCGAGCTGGCCAGCTTTGCTTCCTTTGAATTCGCATTACATAATGCCACTCACATGTGTATAAACTACAAAATACTTCGGTACGAGTAAAGCAAATTATATTCATCGAAGTTTGGTAGCGTGATTATATCGTTTTCAAAAGGTAGCGGCTTTTGTCAGATAGTAACGAAGTGCGAACGCGCATGTATCGTAACGGAAAACTGCGACGATATATTAAAAATCGTAGTATTCCGTATACGTCATATATAAATATATATATATATATACATATATATATATATATATATATATATATATATATATAAATTGTTCTCGACTACAATAGTACAGATATTCTATTTGTAAATTTACATGTATCCTTTGTAACTTCTAAAAGCTTAAATTTGTTTAATGTTACGTAAGTCCATCTTGGTGACTTATGTAATTATCTGTTAATGAAATTGACTTGGCGAGACTATCGTTCGATTTTCACGAGGCAGCCACGAGAACTAATATAGTTTCGTGCTAATATTATCGTATTCTGCTCCATTTAGCCGAATACGTTTGTATAAATGTAGAATATTTTTTTGTATAAGTCGCAACGTGTACATAAACCAGATGCATCGATAATCGAGAAACTAATATGTGTAAATCTATCACGAATTTTGCACAAAATAGAAACGATGTTTTCAAAAGATACAAACGGAGATATAGATGCCTGTCAGTATCGAGAGAATCACGGGAAAAAGCCAATAGATCCAGCCGCAATTAAAATTTTACGTATTCAAAACACTGAAACATAGTGTAGTTCATGTCCTAAACTTGGAGTGTTGTTGCTCCAACCGGATCGATGATAAAAATAGACATCAGAGAATCATCCGTGTCCAAGAGAATAACAAAAAAATCGCAAAGTTAAATTTACGAGTTATTTTCCGAGAGAATTTTATTGAAGATGGTATATATGATCTCTTTCTTAGTCTCACTGAAGCGATTTTACATCGATTTATGGCACGGTGATAGAACATCAAGATCGTAATTATTTCGTTAAGAAGTTCTAGTTAAACGATCATACAGAACGTAGTACAATGGATGCGCAAGGAGAAGATGGTACGTCTAGTTTTTAGGAACAATTCGTTCGGTTGTGTTAGCTAATAAGATGAAGAAGAAACACGATTGCGAGTTTCCGAGGAGCGTTTCTATCTTATCGGCATCGATCGGGCGTACTGTACAAGTGGAGTATTACGTGTGATGGATTATATACATATACATCACCGCGGTTCATATTATCTACCGTTACCGTAATCGTGCGTTCTAAGGAGACGAGAGGTGTACGAAACCAAGCTCGGAAATGGACACGGGCAATTAATCGTTGTCTATAATGACCGACGTGACCTCTCCTCGCTCCGCGACAAACCCACGTGCCCTTCCCTTTTGTACGGCAACAATATTAACCGAGAACGTAAGAACGAGCGATTTATCCACATTCTCGGTTCTGCTCACCGATTTCTCCTCTTATCACTTTTATTTCTTTCAATGAATCTATCTCAAGAGTTGAACGAGGATATGATACGTGGCGAATTGCGCGCGGTACGTATAAAGAAAGCAAATATTGGTGAGCATTACCGAGACTTCATTCTACTAACGTGTGTATGTTTCGTGTTTGTAACAAATGTATGCATGTATTTGTGTGCTTGTATGTCGAGCATGTGCGAAATTTTTGCGCGCAAAGTAGGCAAAGATGAAGGGATGATGGATCGGGAGAGACAGCGAATAAGGTATACGTGTGTGCGTGCAAGCGTACTCTAATGAAGAAAAGAATCCCAAGAGAAAACACGTACCGCATTTCTGATCGAGCTCTCGTATTCGTATCCTGTTAACGCATCTGTAAAGATTGTATATACAGCTTCGTTTCATGTTAGTGAAACAATTACGTGGGCGAATAAGATACGTGATCAAAGATACGAATACGGATCAATGAAGGGACTTGAAGCGTTCGTGTTACCGAGTTAAGAATTCCCCAATTCCGTTCCCTTATCGTTCCATCAAAAAATCTCATTGTTCTCGTCTTCTCCTGTCTCTCATCATCCTCCCCTCGCTTCGGTTTTCTTCCTAACATTGTGTCTTACACAATACATTGTACAAGGCACGTTCCATATGAAGAAGAGTGAAGAAAATGAAAAAAAAACGTGATAAAAAATTATTCGTATAGATATATTATACCGACACCGTGTTTTTCTATGTATCTTTTTTTTTCTTTTTTTTCATAGGGTACTACTACTACCACTACTACTACTATCATATTATTACTATTACTACTACGACTATTATCGTTACAACTATTGCTGCTGCTATTGCTAATTGTTATTATGTTGTATATCTCTCATATAGTCGAATCCTGAAACGATCTATTCGAAACGACGAGTGAAGGACGAGGACAAAGCGATATACTCGGACGGCATGCACAACTACGTATTCTTAAAGATTTTCAAGTAAGAAATTGGACATCATACATTTGATCAACCATATTTTTCAGGGACTGTTTAAGATAGAATGAAATAGATCACGCATCTTGAAAAATATAACAGATCAATCATATAGTATCCAATCTCTTAAGGATCTCTACATATTCCGATCATTACGTTGTATACACGAACCTCTTTTCCTTTCGCACAGAGTGTCAAATTAATAAATCAATTGTTTGAAAGAATTCAAAAATCATCAATCGAAATATTTTTCTCAAATTATCGTCTGCGTTTTATAACAAAACGTTTTGGACAATTTGATACTATTACTTCAAAGTCAGGGAGAGACGAAGCGATTAGAAACTGACATGAAACATTTTAATTTGAATTTGCATTAATTTTAACTATGTACTAAATCGAAGATACAAGCTGTATGATATAAAAAAATAATAATCTTATATACAATATGTAAACCTTTTAAGGATTAATATCCTAACATTGTCATCTAAAGTAAAAATTTTTGAATATCATATCAAAAAGTATAGGTTTTATTTTTCAAAGATTATGAAAGAACGTTGACTAGTTCAATAATATTTCTTACTCGTGAAAATTGATGTTTTCATGAAAGAGACCTTTCTACACCCTCGACAACTTTACACAATAATTTTGTCGTTAACTCAGAAGCTATGGTATTTCCTCTCTCAAGTCATCTTTCTCATAATAAATCTCATTTATCACTCCAAAGAAGTTTCCGGAGTCAATAACGTTAGTTATCAAATCTCTCTATATCGAAGAGGGAGCAAATATTTGCTCCATATTTAATACTCCATCTACAAAGTTAAAGCTATAAATAAATAATCGCTTTTTACGCTCGCTTGTATGATCTCCTTTCTTTTTATGACAACCAGAAATCTTATAATTATTACTTATTTACATGCAATTCGTTATCACAAAAGATTTTGCTAGCGATAAAACAAAACGAATTTTACTATCACGTTTCAAAATAATATCTCGATTGCTGATAAACATAAGAAAATTTTAATTACAATAAAACGATATGACTCCATTGTAATTTTGTATAATCATCAGAGGGGAGATTTTCCGACTTTCCATCGACTAATATATCCAAGAATATGTATACATTATGTATTAGATCAAGGAACTTCTCTGTGCGAATTGTCACTTTGAAGAGAGAAAAAAAACACTGCCAGTGCGAGTAGAAGTTCTTGCGTTTACCTGTTTTTGACTGACTAAAGACACGTGCGACGACGATCCGAATTTGTTGCTTCGTCCTCGTAAATTATCATAAATTCGTCGAGCGGGAAATCTTCTTAAGGTGATCGATGCCACCGCGAAGAGGAGCAGCGATAATTCCTCCCCGCGTTATTTTCTTTTTTTTTTTTTTTTTTTTTTTTTTTTTTTTGTGTTTTTCCCTCCAATTATTTTTGTAAATATAAAGTTTTCTCCGGGGTCAACAACGCACCCCAGGATAAAAAATTTTGTTTAAAAAAAAAAAAAAAAAAAAAAAGTGGAAAGTGGATGACAA
>Ga0157364_1006541_pt1 | contig 11988 bp, 3 predicted proteins | sample AttsexASBM2_FD_111476 | JGI IMG/M metagenome (GOLD analysis project Ga0157364, IMG submission 111476) | Fungus gardens microbial communities from leaf cutter ant in Ribeirão Preto, State of São Paulo, Brazil - Atta sexdens ASBM2 | ecosystem: Host-associated > Fungi > Mycelium > Unclassified ...
CTGTACAGATCATAAACATTTATTATGAATTTATTGTACATTATTTATTGTAAACCTTGTAGTAAATAGTAGGGAAATACTTAAGACATTATAATTCAAATAAATATTTAACAAAAATTTATTACAATTACTGTATGAAATATTTAAGTCTATCTTTTAACAATATTTCGAATAAAGCTTTATATAAAATATGTAGAATATTTATATAACATTTACAAAAATGAATAATAAATATTTATCATAAATATTCTGCTATGAGAATGAGAGTGCAAACGCAGGTTATGATGCGTAATAAGAAATACTTTTAAAGCAACTATAATTATAAGATTGAGAAATTACAATTATAAAATTGCTGTATACATTTCAGATATTCGTACGTTTCTTTGGAGTCATTCTCAAGAAACAGACGACTTTAGGATAGCCATTTTATCCTTGTTGTTCACTGAATATTAGAAACATTTCTAAACGCAGTCTTGGAATTATTTCACCCTTAGGTCTATTTTTATCTTTTTACTTGGCTGCATTAGAACTGCAATTTTTCTCGCTTTCGCCAAATATCAAACATGTATTATCTCACTTTAAGTTTCAAAAATATATTAGTTCATCCACGGAAAACAGACCTCTTGTTTAGACAATGATGCTTGTATGCTCTGTGAGCGTCAAATGGAATGCAGTCTTGGTCGATGGTGTAGCTGGTTCATTCCGGATTCTGGTTCAATCGACGAAAATGTCTGATTATCGATAATGGGCTGAAATATGAGATCGAACTTCTGGCTAAAGTCGGAAGCACACGGAAAGCTTTCGAGCGATGGACGAATTAAATAATCAAATATCAGAATTATCAAAGTGTTTTTGAGAAAGAGAGTAGATTGGATAGGAAATGCCCTTTCTGTGATTGATTTATGTGTGTTTCACACTGTTAAATTTATGATATCAAATTATAGTCAATTTCATTTTTTTTCTTTCACAGGTCGCTACTGTTCTTCAATATGTCATTAATTTAACAATGAAGTTAAACGATGAATTCAAGAAATGTATTAAAAATTCAAATTTAGCTATTTGTCTGCAATCTGGATTTCTTTTTGAAAGATTGTACTTTCAAATTTTGTCCTCATTAAATAAAGATAAAATTAAAATATTGGAATTAAAAAGATTTTAACATTTAAGTTAAAAAAATATTTAGTTATGTATTAAAGATGCTAAAAAGTAACAGAAGATTTTTTTAAGTCTAAAAGCATTAAAAAACTTTGATTGGACAAAAAAGGATGTCTATCTAGAATGCAAACAGATTTATTATTTAAATACGTATGTTAATGTACGTTATTTATTTTGAAATTAAGTAATTTAACACAGAGAATGAATTGATTTTACGTATATGGAAGTTAAAAATTACAAAATGTTATTTAAACTTAGGTAAAAAAACGAGTTGACCATTACTTTGCTTTGATATTATGATCTTGTAATCTTCCTTTGAATTTTAATTCATGGAAATATCTTACGTGGAAAATTGAGAAGTAAATAATATTTTCCTCTTTCTTGCAGAGGCAAAATAGACTTTGAATGAATGTCAAGTAGATTCGAGTAAATACATTATCATCAAACGTTGATTCAGTTCTATCTTTACCTATTTATAGTCGCTGCAAGTGGGCGCAATCACTGACAAGTCAGTGGCTGCTATCGATCCCACCGTCCCGTCTACATTCTACGAATTTTAATCGCTACCCTTCGGGGTGCGCCTTCGTGCGAAGGTTGAAGGGATATTAAACTCGAATATCAAAGATATAAAAAGCAACAGACGGAAAATTAAATCGAAATTGTTACGCGTGTTATCGCTGTTTTAGAAATACAACTTCCTCATTCGATATAATATTACGTTATCTTGGATATTAGAATAACACTTTTTCTCTAATTTCACAGTGAAAAAAGTACACTGAGGGAAAAGTGTTTAGTATTTGTGAATGTAATTGCATGGTACAATAATTGTATTAGGAATTTCTTAGTTATTACTGCTATAATGTTAGTATTGATAATTATATTAGACAGAGATATCATATTTTTTTAGTAAAAAGTAAAAATATAATTATGTTTTTGATAAAAGAAAATATATATGCTCTAAAAAATACTAAATATATTTTGATAAATATTTATTTAAATAATTCTAAATAAATATTTATTAAATGTAAATATATATTTATTCGATCAGAAAAATCATTAATTTAATTTAACTATCATTTTTATTAAGTAAATGTTTACTGAAAACTAATCAAACAAATATTTATTAACATTTAGTAATTTTTTTTCAAAGTAGCTGGCAATAAACATAACTACAAATTAGTTAAATTATAGTAATTAATCATTTGTTCTCTCAATGTGGGAAAGATTCTTGTAATCCAAAAGATTAGAAGGTCTTCCAATAAAAATAACTCCAAATGTGTGCAATCACTTTCATGACGTCAATGATGAATTTTGATTACAGAATTAGACTCTTTATTGGCGTTAAGAGTCAAAATAAAGTCGTTTTGACTTTTTGTTAGTTTTGCGCGTTCCTCGGGTCGAGCGTGAGACTTCCTCGCCCTCGTTCGCGCGTGTGAGCGAATCGGCGCGCAATTTCGCGGTCGCGCTGAAAAAAATGATTTACGCTTCAATCGCGCCGGGGCCGGGCCCGTAACGAGATACGCATCGGAGCAAGATACTACTCGGAATCGCGTCGGCTGCGATCCAGCCAAAACAAAGAGCCGGACCATTCCCGATGGAGCTCGCTCAGTTCGGCCGGCAGGCCGGTTGGCAAGGACCCTCCTCCTCTTCTTCCTCCTTCTCGTCCTCTTCCTCTTCCTCCGTTCGCCACCGCCGCTGCCGCCGCCGCCGCCGCCGCCGCCGCCGCTGCTGCTGCTGCTGCTGCTGCTGCTTCTGCTCTTCTCTTCTCTCCTCTTCCACCGCCATCGTCCTCCATAAACCGAATGCCAGACAACGAGGGCATCAGCCCCCGTGAATCACCGCCGGTCACCTTCACTTTTTATGCAACTTTGTGAACCCGACCTCGCCGCGTCGCACCGCCTCCTCTTCCTTCTCCTCCTTCACCTCTTCCTCCTCTTCCTCCTCTATCATTGTGCGTTATGAATATCCACATGCAATCGGTATCGGTCATTCTTTTATCAATGTCTTTTATCAATTATCGGCACGTATGTGTAATGGGAATAAAAATGTCGTCGCGTTATCGAGACGCTTGCCTAATCATACCTCAAACGCGAACGATTATTGCGCATTATTAAAGCCGTTCGAAACAATGCCGTGAGTTCTTTTTTTCATGACCACTGTTTTATGTAAGTAGGTATTTGTATAAGCGTAATTTTTCGTTACACAATATTGTGGAGCGATGTTACAGCGATATAGTGTAATTATATACGCTGATACTGTAACTTGCTTAGCTGAGCAGAGCATGTATTATGGAACTGTTCAGAATGGATATTATTTTCAGACCTTGTATCGAATTTTTAAATACTTCAGCAAATCTGTCCTTTTTCGTGTAGATTTCTTTTGGATTATCTAAAGTAAACAGAATAAATCAAAATTATTCTGTCTTCTAGATAATACAATAGAAATGTATTGCCTAAATTTTTTGGAATGGAATTTTACTCTAACAAGAATGAAAATTTAGTCAGTCTTGAAAAAGAGATAGCTAAATTTTTAATTTTATCAGTAAGTGTTTATTCTTTAGAAAGAGATTTAATCTAAAAGAGAGTTTTAGAGAGTACATGGAATATAGTTTTATTCAAGTTTTATTTAAAAATTTAACTAGGTGCACAGATGAAAATAATTTTGTTGGATTATCAAAATAATTAGCTCGTTCAAACTGGGTTGCTAGAATGTCAAAACTTTTTATTGCTTGACGTACTTGAAATTTCTACGTAATTATTTTGATGTTTCGATAAAATTATTTTCAGCCCTGTGTTTAAAGATCTGTAAATTTATATTTACCTCAACAAAACCGCCCTTTCTATAGAGAATAATTAATCAAGTCTAATTGCAATTATTTCATTTTCTTTAGGAAAAATACAATTTAGGGATTAATTGAATGATTTTGGTCGAAATTCATTCCGAATAATTCCACAATACGTGTCCAGCTCGTTAGGAAAAAATGGGCAGAGAATAGAAAATTCGCGGCGGACGCCGAATATAAAGCTCGACAATGCGATTTGCATAGATTGCACATGCATAATGATAGATATCACGTGTTTGTCAGTGCGGGCGGCGGGTAAACGAATTCGGTATTTCAAGGACGCGCATGCACGCGCGGTGCGGGCCACGTGTATTGTTTGCGCTAGTGATCCGAGGAATCATAAGCTATCGAACGATGGAAACAATGAGAAATTGGCCGAGAGAGAGAGAGAGAGAGAGAGAGAAAAGAAACAACACTTCTTCAATGAAAGACGTCGGGTGGAAAAATACGTCCGAATTAAAGAGGAAGACTGAATTATAATGTCTACGTATAAATTATAATACTTTTTGTGTCTATTTCTACCAATGTACACTATAAGAAAATTGCAGGTAAAATTACAGCAATTTTAGTGAACTATTTTGGGACCTATTGTATTATTAAAGGTGTATTTATATGCAGATAAAGGAACGACTTGTGAACAAAATTATTTTCTTTTGTAATAAATATAAACAATTTGCAAAGTGAATTTATAATCGAAGTTAAGTTCATGGAAACATTTACATTAAATTATTGACAACAAATTACAATTTTCCTTAATTCTAGATTATAACAATGAATCAATTAGACCTATAATCTGTACGATTGGTATTATGAGGTTCTAAAAAAAAAAAAAACTTCTGAGATGAATAAAAATATTTTTAATTTCTCTGAATAGCCGTAAGGCGGAAGTTTACTTGCGTTCCGTTCTTTAAACAGGACGATTTACCGGATAAAGTTTTTTTATAGTTATAGTTGAGAATTAAGCTATGTTATTGTTATATATAAACACAAAGAATGCAAATAACAATAATATAAATACTATATTACTGTTATATTATTACATAGAAATCACTAAGTATATTATTCTTATTGTAATTTTCTGTCTAATATAAGATATATTTACACAATTGGAGATAAAAATACTATAACTATATAACTATAATAATTTAAAAAAATAAACAATTGCACATTTCCACTATAAATCACGTAATTTTTCCATATTATTCATAATTTTATTTACCTTTTTACAGTGCAGTATATAGATTAACTTCGATCGCGGTTTAACTTTCTCCACTTTTAATAATCGGAAAAGTTAAACTGGGATTAAAGATAATCTACATTTGATCGAACTGAACATTATATATATAAATTGATTTTATCAGCAAACATTCAAGTAACATAACGGAAGATTCGGAAGAGATTGAGGCGTCGATATTAACTGAACGTAACCCCGGTTGCGTCAATTTCTACTGCCTTGCTTTGGGAAATGATTATTTCTCGCTACTTAATTTTCGTTTCGTCATTACTTCATTTCCAACGTCGTGGCGTTGTTGTGCAATGCATTACACGCGTCTACGAGGACGGGATAGGGGAGGATAAGTATATCTGTATGAAGCTGTACTAGTAGTGACTAGTATGCAACGACTACGGGCCATGCGCAATAACTATTTCTAAATACAACGGAGGAATCGTCGTCGCCTCTACGAAACGCAATTTAACTTATTGCGATGCTCGGTGTTCGTAACTCGTGTCCCGCAACTCGTGGCGGCCACGTGTACTCGTGCGGTATGCGTCATTGAAAAGTACGGAAAGAGCATGCAGTTCAAGTATACATAGCCGCACATCTGCGATTATTTCCTCCTGCGCCAGAGAAGAACTCGATGAGTCGATGCGTCGAAATAACGTAAGAGTGGCGACATTGAAACGCCGCGGACTCGAAACAAAGTACAGAAGAATGGAGACGTATTTAAATGTTATATATATTTATTAACGAGTCAAGTAAACATACAAAAGCGCCAGCGGTCAAGTTAGATGTTGGACTGTTAAATCTGTAGTGTCAAATTTAACCTAACGTGAGTCGCCACTGCTCCTACTAAATATATCGTTATTGTATACTAAAACAATGGTTACATTTGATATTATACAGTATCAATTTAACACTACATAATGTCAAATTGACACAATATAGTGTCAAATTTAATTATCGTCTTGGTAAAAAATAATGATATATTGGCGACTCACTATAGATTTAACAGTGATAATATATATATATGTAGTTTAGTTAATTTTTATATCAGAAACGTGATTTTCAACACAATTCATCTAAAATAATTCCCTAATAATTTCCACTAATAATTTTCACTAATAATTCCCTCAATAATTTCATTTAAATAGAATTAAACAAAGTATCTTTTAAGACCATAATGTGAATTAATATACACCAAATAGGAAATAAAGGCTCTAAAAGGTTTATTTATACTTCTTCTTCATTTTATATTTGTTAATTATTTACATTTAATAATTATGTTTGTTTATATTTGTTTTTAATTACATTGATACGTTTATTAATTACATTAATATAATTGGAATATATTTAAAATTCTTTGTCTTATAATTAAAAACGCTTTCCCTTGAGAGAAATATACAAAGAATTTAACATAACAGCGCGTTAATCCACTTTCTTACAAATTTTTAATATAAAAGCGAACTTCACTATATATTAATTTAGATCGATGTGTATTATGTGATAAGATCGTATCGCTTTATACAAATTCGCAAGTTATATCTGGAAGTCCGCTGATGAGGATGTAGATTTATTATTACCGTTGCAATTCAAGGAATCAGTCGCAGTAGGCGGAACTGTCCTTCGGGAGTATTTTACTTCCTTCCTAATCGCTTCTCAGTAGTCACGCACTTATAACGATGAATCTGCGAACTGATCGAAATATTCGAAAGCTAGATGAATAGTAGAATAAAAAGCAGCTTCTATCGAACGAAATTCTGTTCTCTCTCTCTTTCTCTCTCTCTCTCTCTCTTTCTCGTCTATATATTTTCTGGCATGTCATTGTGCATGCACATGCATGAGTTTTATTTCATCTACACAAACATACACATGGACATAGCCCTTGTTTAGGACTTTGTTTAGGACTTTGTTTAGGAGCAGGCTAAATATAAATTTGAGACTTTTGAATCCGAGGGGAGGATAGTCAAATGATATTGAACTTGTTTTATTTTATATTATCATTTTTAATTAATTACAGATAAATCGTACAAAATCATCTATTTAAATTATTCTGTTTTTTTTTTAAATTGTAAACCGATTGTTCAAACTCGAAAAATTTAAGATTTGTAACGCTAGTCTTAAACTCTCAGAAAATCTTTCTATAATTTTCATCTTTAATTTTTTCTTCTTTTCCAAACTTAATTTCTTGTGAATACTCTTATTCATTAAGTATAATCTGTTTAAGCAGTTTTAATTATTTTTGTTCTTTAGAATTTGAGGGACACGCCCTCTCTGTCCCTTTGGCTACGCCCAGCAATAATGCAAACATTCATACAACATACGCATGTAACATATATACAGTTTTTAAATACTAGTCCATTTTTCATGATATTATTTATGTTTCTGAGCAGCGTACATTGAACATTTAAAGGTCATACTTGTGCTCTCAAGAAGCAATCGATTGTACAAAGTAGTTATAAGCACGTTACTTTACAAAAAGATATTCTTTGTATCGTAAATTTTATGATTTACTTTAAGGTCCCTGAGTAATCATCACAGCCATATTGAATCGTGACGTCAGAAGTGAGAAATGACGTTTATTTTGATTACGTGCCAATTATATAAATTATATAAATAAAAACATAATAATTTAGATGAAACAAAATGATGAAATTGCTTTAAAATTTGTAAAAATGAATGAAAACTACGCTTATCCCTCCTGACAGTCAGTCAAATAATCATAAAAAGTGATGAAAGGCACTTTTATAAAGTACTTTTATTCAATGCGCATACGTAGCTTATTTTCACTCACACGTACCTTTTATCACTTTTTACAATTATTTACTGACTGTCAGGGAGAGGATAAGCATAGTTTTCGTCCATTTTTACAAATATTTTAAAGCAATTTCGTCCAAATTTTCATTCAAATTGTCTTTATTTATAAATGGCACGTAATAAAAATTAATTAATCATTTCTCTGACGTCACGATTCAATATGGCTGTGATGACTACTCAGGAGTTTTAAGATTGAAAATAACGGAATAACCCCGCTTTACATCACCACATTACAGCAAATTTTATATTACCGTCTAAGCGCTCGAGGGGACTTGTTACAGAACTCTCCAAATAAATGACGCTTTCTCTCTCCCTCTGCCTTTCTTCTTTTCTTTGTCTTTCACCGTCACCTCTTTATGAAAACGTGTTTAATCCGTGAAAGCGCCGAGTCATTAGCGGATAGCGTGTCGTTTCGACGTAAGTCTCGCGCGGCCTGTGAGATTGGGCGGTGTGATTTACGAGCGCTTCGTACAATACCGCTTTGCGATAATTAAATCTGCTCCCCCGCGGGATACAATGACGTCCCGTTCTCTTCCCCTTCGAGAAAATATCCCGATGCGTATTATATTACAGGGCGAAATCGCCGGGACGGTAATTAAATGCGATCGCAATCGATGCGTCGGTGAAACTGCAAGCATGATGACGTCATTAACCAAGTGCGAGCATCAAGAACAAACATCAAAGTCTTTTTTTTTTAAGATAAAGCGTCTCACGATAAACGGGTTTAGCGTAAATTGTAACGGATAATGAAGTCATTGAGTTTTGTAAATAACGATTTGAGGACGGGTTATAATAAATGAGTTTTTCTTAATCGTGTATCAAGTTGTTTTAATTATATATAACGTTGCATGACTTGGAGATTACACTGAGAAAAATATTCTGAGTAAATCAACGAAACGTGTCAACAAGAATGGCACGAAGCAGTATTTTGTGACACAAAGTAATATTTTTGATTATCGTAAAATCAATATCGTACTATCATTAAATCATCAGTAAGAGACTTAAAAAGTACAGTTATATAGGTGTATTACTTCACTGAATAAATATTTTAATTAAACTAACAAGGTTGTGATAACCAGAAATATACTAAGCTGTTACGTCTCATCAAAATGCTATTCTTGTTGATACGTTTTGTTAGTTTAATCAAAACATTTACTCAGTATAATAAGTATTAATTAGTATTCACTCCGAAATTTCTGTCGGTGTTCGCGGAATCAGTGTACCTTAAATTAATGTATCTTTGCTTAAAGTTAAACTAAATTAAATGAATTTAAAGCGAGAACACAGAGTGTCGCTTAATATATATATATATATATTAATATATATATTATATATTAAAAAATAAATCAATCAGAGTTCTCCATTTCCTCTCTTTTCATGAAATAAAAGACTTTGATTGGTTGATTTTCTTAAATTTCTTAGAGTGGAATCTCATTCTAAGGAGTGAAAAGCCAGTCTTGAAAAAGAGCGGATCGATTTTCAAGAGTGAGATTTCATTCTTTAGAGTGTCAATTTACTTTAAAAGTGTCAGAGAACATGCCTTATGCGTTAAGCAGAATCTATGTTTCTCTAAGATTGTGTTTCAAAATCGATAAATAATTGACACGCAGTGTTTGCTTGAACTGGAAATTACAAAACTCAGAGAGAAAACAAAAAATATTATTAAGCATCAAATTCACTTTGACTAAATAAAGTATTTATTTATGTTAGATTTTTTTTTTCATTTTGAAAAGGTCATAATTTAAAGAATAAGATTATGTAAGCTTATAAAAACATTTCTCACAAACAATTTTTTACAAGTCGTTGAAGAAAATGTCCATCCGAAATGTCTGAACCCGGAAGTTCTGAAAATTAGGATTAATGTGCCTATACATACATCTACATTTTTCAAGTTTCTTGATGATTTAATCAAAGTTTCCCATTTACCAGTTGTGCAATATTTTCCTTCACAAGTGAAAAAAATGCAGGAGATTAAAGGTAAGAGTCCGTCCGTTCGTTCGTTCGCAACGCATAATGAGCGTTATTTTCTTTCACCGGGAAACAATTAGACTCTCGGTTGTTTGGCCTTAGCGCTGAAAGAAAGTCGCAGACGGACGGCCACGGCCAGTCACCTCTCTTATCGCGGTCTTTAACGCGCAAGGCCGCTCCGGGACCTCCGTATCTCAATCTCAGCGAGCTTTCCTCGCCGAGGTTTCGAAATCTTGACGTGCAATACCGGTTTACACGCTTTATTTATTCGTACGTCGTGAAGCCGAAGGAGCCAGGATAGAGCCGTCCCGATCGATCCCCCAATTAGCGAGACGCGCATCTCGAACAAATCGCCAATAAAACCTCGAGATAGCAAGGTGTATATCCGTGCGAGACTCTGCAGAGAAAAGAATGTTTGACACTTGTGACTATAATTGCATAGTAAAATAATTAGCTATTCTATTTTTATAATTACGAGGACAGTTAAGTGACTTCTTTTAACTTTTTTTTTTATAATTAAAATCGACTTATTTTTCAACAGTCTCCTTTTAAAAAGTCATTGATTTTTTTAAGATTTTTTTATTTGTCGCACCAATGAATAAAATGACAAGAGTGACATTTTATGTAGTTAAATTCTTTAATAATTATAATTTATAGTCACCCATATATTTTTTTTATGAATATGTATAGAATTATAAATATAATAATAATTGTACTAACATTATAATAATAACTATAAAAATTGAGCTTCCAAGTTAATAATTATTTTACAAACTATAGTATACTGACATTTTTCTCTCGTTGTTAATGTAATGTCGCGCGACGTCAATTTGATCGTCGTCTTCTCTTAGCGGGTTAAAAGATTTAGAATTAAAGATAAAAAAAGGGACTATATATCGAAGGGATTTATTCCTGTGAGAGGAGAGAACCAGGCGGTACGGGTGCCACGGATAGAATATTAATATTACCTAAGAGCGTTTCTGTTCTGCTGTGCGCTAGTTAGATCATTAATATAACGGGAGAGAGTTGCATATTTTAAATAACCACTTCGTTCAACAACAATCATTTCCCCAGCACGGTCGCGGTCTGCTCTCTCCTTAACTACATCGGCGGAGAGACGTCGAGGAGAAAGTGTAACTGTTAAAGTAATAGTGACGACGTCGGTGTAATCGCAGGATTGCGCGTGCGAATGCGTTTCAAATAGCCCCGAGCTCTCGCGATTTCCCCCTTTAACCCTTCCATTGTCGAGTCCAATCCGAGATGAAATTAATCTTTCAGTGGGATTGCCGACTCTGATAACGCGATTCATTGAAAACTCGAGATCTTAATCCGTGACATCAAAAATGAAAAATCACTTTGATGAGGATTGAGTAACACAACTTTAAATTGTAACTTTGTGCCGGTTATTGACATCAAACTTTTTATAGAAACGATATGTATTATTAGAATTGAGTTAGGTAACGCAATTTTGTAATATCATTTTTTTAAGAAGAAACTGTGATGACTTTAAGTTAGAATACTACTCGTCTTCTGGATCGCTTAATGTTTTTGGCCAATTTTAATTGTAATATTGACTGAGGATGATTCCAAAGTGGGTTGAAACGTTCAAGATTACGAAATAAAAAAAGACATCAGTTTTCATGAAGAAGTAATTTTATTAATCAATAACTGTACGCAATCTCTTCCACTGACTCTCATTAGTCTTGAAATTTACTTATTATTATTATTTTAAATACAGAGAGTCTGTAATCATTATATTCCTTAGAATACTACGTATTTAATTTTTATGTAAATACATATTATTTGAGTTGAATAATATAATTTTTATAGTATTATAACTTGGTGCCACTCTTACGGACATCAAATCTTTTATACATTCCTAACTCGACTCAAATAATAAGTATAAGATAACACTTGAATTGAATTGGATAATGTAATTTTGTAATATTTTTTAAGAAGAAGCTATTATCATTTTAAGTTAAAAGTA
>Ga0157364_1006542_pt1 | contig 11988 bp, 3 predicted proteins | sample AttsexASBM2_FD_111476 | JGI IMG/M metagenome (GOLD analysis project Ga0157364, IMG submission 111476) | Fungus gardens microbial communities from leaf cutter ant in Ribeirão Preto, State of São Paulo, Brazil - Atta sexdens ASBM2 | ecosystem: Host-associated > Fungi > Mycelium > Unclassified ...
GTGGGTGGTGTGTGTGTGTGTGTGTGTGTGTGTGTGTGTGTGTGTGTGTGTGTGTGTGTGTGTGAACGTGTGGAGCATGCTCATATGAATGCGAGGGTGAGCGCCGATAGGGAGGCTTCCGGGAAAGAGATGATCCCCGTCGCGATGCTCCGTTCCGCTCCCAGTCGATCTCTCGTATTATCGCGGTTTCGTACCCACGTGCCGGAACGTCACCGCGATCGTACGAATCGTTAGTGGTTAATCGCTCGGATGTAATGCGAGAGTCCATAAATCGAATCCTTTTTCCTTCTTTCTCATGTCTCTTCTCTTTTCCTTTATCTTCTCTCTCTCTCTCTCTCTTTCTCTCTTCCTCTCGCTTCCTCAGCAGTCAGCCTCCGCGAACGCCTTTTTCTTTTATTTCTCGCTTCATACACCTGCCAGAGAAGCAGCCACGAAGCGATGCGCCGTTGCGTGCCGCGGAATCGTGCGTTACCTCTCGAAAGCGGTTCTCATCCTTTGTGAATCTTTTGATTGTCACAACCATGTGTCAATTTCTAGCCCCCGCTAGTTTCTAAATGTCTAACATTTGGCAGGATATTTGATAATTTTTATTTGTTATTTCAATTAAATGAATAAATACTTGACAAAAAAATTCCAATACTTATATCTTCATTAATATAGTTTAATTTTAATTTTAGTTCAATTAATTGATCTTTTTCTACTTCTAATGCGCGTTTCTATTAATGTATATTAATTTTAATCTCGATTTAACTTATTTTTTATCGTTTTCTAAGAATTAGAAAAAGAGATTAATTAAACGGAGATTAATCTACATTGTTAGAAGAGATTAATCTTGTTGAACTAAGGTTAAAGTTAATCTATTAATAAATTCATAGAAACGGGCATAAAAGATGTAAATAATTTTAGATTATTAAATTTATGATATTTTGATTGTGAATTTTGGTAGATAAATTTAAATAAAAAAATAAGTAAAATACAATTTGATGGTAAAAACTCGTTGTTAATGCTTCGACTGGTATACCAGAATTTTTTCAGATTTTTATATCATTCGTAACAATAAAAAATTTGCTCTGTTGTTGGCGGAAGAGTTAAAATTCATGTTGCCGGCGGAAGATTAAATATTGTAATTAAAATCATTGAAAAATGTAATATTGGTACCTTGCTTGTTTGTATTAAGCCTGCAGCTGTACTTTTTGATCTGTTTTTCAAACGATTATATGTAATATACTGAGAAAAAAAATGTAACTACAATTACATGTATTTGTAATTATAATTATATATTACCATAATTGGTTTTTACTGCTATAATGTTAGTTTTAATAAATAAATATATATATATATATATATATATTATTAATAGAATTATACATACTTATCATTATTATTGTAGTAGTAATTATAATTATAGTAATTATAATTATAACGTAATTACAGTTACAAAAATACCAAAAATTTTACTCAGTGTACTTATAAGAGTTATTATTATTATACTTGTTTCTAGTTAATCGATGTTGAATTATGCTTATGATATTACAATGCTTTTTGAAACCGCGAGATTCCCACGTTAATTATCGTTTCTGAATGTGCACAAAGCATTATGAAATTGCAATCCAGAGAAGGACGCGGATGCGTTGCGCGGCAATTCACAGCATAGTTGGTTAACTAAATCTCAAATGTTTGTTTGGTTTGAGACGCTGTTTGAAAGACGACGGGTGCTGTAGGCTCTCTTGTACTCTAAGTTCGGCGTAGTTCGAGTGGCTCGGAAAGCCCGCAAAAACTACGTTTTGGACGTCTCATCCGAGGCGTCCCCATATATTCCTTTGAAACGCTGCGGGAGCTCTGCGCCAGCTATTCGGTTAAATATAATTTATATCGCGGCATTGCCGTGAAACTTCCTAGGACGACAAACAAGACGACAGAAAAGGGTAACGTCGAGCTCGTGAGCCTTTGCATATTAGTTGCAAAACAGCGTAATTTCAGGTGGTCTCACGGAAAGAACGGTTTTGCTGAAGTATGTAAAAATTTAGATACAGATTTTTATACAGATACAGATTTGAAAATAATTATGTTGAACCAAAATAATTATGTAGGACGCTACAGCTGGTCGCTATAAAAATGTCGAAATTTTTTGTCATAATTCAACATCGATTAACTAGAAACAAGTATAATAATACTCTTATAAATATATTGAGTAAAATTTTTGATATTTGTAACTTTAATTACGTTATTATAATTACTACTATAATAATAATGATAAGTATGTATATATTGTTATATCATACTTGAGTTTTCTATATAATTATTTTGATAGTAATCCAATAAAGTTATTTCTATATTTAGATCTATATCTATATAAATTTCAAAATCATTTTTTTTTGTGTACTGAAAAAAATATTAAATTTTAATATTCATTTGAATATTTCTAGATATAAATATTTATTGAATATAAGCATATATTTATTTTATATAAAATCTATTAATTTAATTTAACTATCTTCTTATTTATTAAGTAAATATTTATTTATTGTAAGTAAATGTTTACTTAATATTATTCAAAGACATATGTACTAAGATTTAGTAAATTTTTTTCGAATGTACGAAAACACTGAGAAAAATGACTAGCTGGATTAATTAATATTCTGATTGAAAAAGGATTAGAAACAGAATTTTTTGGTTAAACCTACTAGAATTCTAGTTGAGATAATCGAAATTCTGATTGATATAATCAGAATCTTCTGATTCGTCCATTTTCTCAGATATTTTTCTCAATGAAATAAATAATTATACCGAGTTACGTTAGATATTGTAAATGAATTATATTTTCTCAGTGATATTAAATTTGTAGCAAGATATTCGATATCACGTTTATCGAATGTCTTCACGTCGGTAGTATTTTAACGACAGAAGATTAAACATCTCCGTTCTCGGCGATCGAAGAACCGTTGCAGCAGAATCGATAGAGTTCGTTATTTACGCTCAAATGTTTCCACTGGGTGTCGGATTCGTCGAGTCTCGTTTCTCATAATTTGATAACTATGAGACAGTTGATTGTCGTCAGTTCATTTCGGCCCGTTAATCTTGACGATTGTCGTTTCGCGTCGAAGAGACCTTTGTCGCGGATCTTTCTGCGCCGCGCTCGTTATTAAGGCTCGTATTACTTTGCGTACCATACTTAACGAGCCGTATTACAGCGGTCGCGAGCCTTCAATTTACGGCACGATAGCTCTGTATGCTATTTTGCAAACAGTCCGTATTAAATTTCGGTCTTATCGCCAGCATAAGGGATAACATCAGAAGCATTGACAATAGACTTATATTATTAGTAATATTATTATTAATCGCCGTAGTATAAAATAATTTAATAACAAACACACACAAGAGAAATATAATCATCTTAAGTCTTATCACAAAAGTAAATTACGTAACGTATCTTCTTTATGATTTTCTATAATATTATGTACGAAAAGAATTCGATTTTGCTCCAGTATTTAAAAATTTATCTACAGATTAGGACTTAGGTACAGAAAATAATTTTCATGAATCATCAAGATAATTATAGAACGCTCAAGCATAATGAATAATATTGTAAAAAGTTGATATTCTAGCAATCAACTTGAATGTTCCATATAATTAGCATAACAATCTATAGATTCTCGATATTAAAACAAGGAAGTTAGACAAACAAATGAGAGTCACACGTAGTTGTCAGTGTAAAATTAATAGACAATTCACAAATTAATAGACAATTCACAATATGATTAATTCTTAAAGTTTCATTTATTTTAAATCATACGTTTCTCTTCGAGCCATCCTCAATGAATAATATTGATATTTAAAATTAGAAAAGTTTTAAAATTTTAAACATTGTTCACTGAGGATAGCCCGGAGAGGAATTAAAATATATGATTTTAAAATAAATATAATTTTAAGAATTAATCATATTATCTACTAATTCGTGCACTGACAACCGCGTGTGACTCATTTGTTTGTTTAATTCCTTTGTTTTAATTCCCACATAATTATTATTTATTTTCAGATTTGTATCTAGCTAAATTTTTAGATACTTTAAAGTCGTTCTTTCGGTATACAGTCAAGGATCGTCATAGGGTTCAAGTGCAAGGGTATCCCAAAATAGCGTGTATTCTACTTACCGAAAATACTTCTGGTGTCTGTTTTAATTTACTCTAATTTACTCTCCGTAAAAATTCATCCACTGTGGTCTTTGTTTTGGCTTCGCGTTGCGTATAATTAACTGATCGACTGAAATTTTATCAGTCACGCAACATAGTAACGTACATAAACAGAGATAAAAGGCGGTCAGAAAGATAAGCGTTTCATTGTTCGTCCGTGTTTCATGACGTCGGTGAAATGGTCGCTTCGAGAATGATTTCACGTTGTGTTTTACCGTCGCGGCGACGAGATGCATCCCGGAGAATCCATCGGCGAAGATAAACGTTCGCGCCGGCGCGAGAAAATAATCTGATTTGAAATTACGCGTAATGCGGCGAAAACACTCGCAGTGCCGAAACCTAACGGATCTAAAATTAGTCACACACGGTGTGACTCACGAGTAAATCTACCTGGGGCACTAGTTTGTTTCAGGAAGTAGCGAGCTCGATAAAATATAGTTTAACAAACACATGTGTGATTCACGTATAGCGCAAAACGTTCACGCATCGAATGTTCGAAATGTCGCTCCATTTGCGCTGTCGCTATTGTGTTGCGATTTCCAGTTGCTAAATGTTTTTTGTTATGTATCCATTTAGTTTAGCAGAGTTGCTATAAAACTTTGGAAATTGGGAAAATCAAAGAATTATCAGAGAAATTGAAAACGATGTGAAATTAGAGTGAAATTAGAGAAAAATCAGGAAATTTTACGCAATTTTCTGAAAAATTAAAATTCTTGGTTTTAAAGAAATTTATTATAATATACACTTGCAATATCAGCAACATTAATAGTAATTTATATTATTGGATATATTAAATTGCAACAAAATATTTAACGGTTTCCAAATCAGGACGAAAATATTAAAATTTTTTAAATATTATCGAAAATCAGAGAAAATTATGAAATTTTGTCAGGAAATCAGAAAGAAATTATGAAATTTCAGGATAAGGAATTTATGACAATTCCATTCAGTGTTTCAAGTAAAGAAATTTTAACAGCCATCTTTTAAATTATTGATTGCATTCAGCAGAAAATTAGTTTTGCAGCTGTTGTATTGTAGAATTCTTTAATTTTAATTCGATTGGTCTTTTCCTTAATTCCTTACTATATCTGAATGTATAAACCAATCATATTAAAGAATCTTACAATTGCAAAGTTGCTTCTTCTTCTAAACACAGCCATTGTTTTGTTTTCATTTTTATACAGAAAAATAACTGTAGTAGCGCTGAAACAGACAAACTTATATTTTAAGACAAGGGGGAACACAATAAAATAATGAATTATGATAAATCTTACTCAAGAAAAAAAAGCTGTAAGATTTAAAAAATAAATTCCTCTGTCTTCTAAAGGTTAAGGTAATATTATTTGCTCGTACCCTTCTGGCCAATGTACGACTTGTGCTCAATTTCCTGTATGAAATAAGGTTGCCTTTCGCGAATGGAATATTTCGAGCGTCGGATATATCCCAATAACGCCGTTTTCGCGACTCTCCCTCGATCGCGAGATATCCCGTATCGTACCACGAAGGTTGCCACGCTCAACATTCCCCGGGCCGGGGTCCACCGAACTCCACGCCGGCGCCATTTTCGAAACTCTCCTTCCTCGGAGCGAGAGTTTAACCGAACGACCATAAACGAGCTCCAGACACAACACTCGTGACTTAGGTCCTTCTCTCTTTTTCTTTCTCCAGCTACTGCCATCTCTCTTCCTTCACTCTCTTTCTCTCTCTCCGAAGAATTATCGAGGGAGTGTCACCGTGATGCACCTGCCTCTCGCTCCGTCTCTCTCTCTTTCTCCATTTTTTTCTTGCTCCCGCGTACCGCCGCCTCTTTCTCGGTCTTTCTTTCCCCGTCTCGCGTGCACGCGCCTCACGCGCGCGTCCTCGAACTTATAATGGCTCATGTCGAAAATCCACATACTTAAAATATGGAGGAGGGTGCGTCATCTTCCGCCGCCGTCGGAAAAATGTACTATCGCGACGCCGCACCATCTAACATAAGATTGCCGCAGAATTTTGCTTCGCTCTTCTCGCGTTCAAGTCTGCCTGATTTTAGTAAAAAAAGAAATCTGTCTGTTAAATATTAAAAAAAAATAATCTATAAATAAAAGATTAAGTGTTAGTTTCCTGAAAATTCCTTTGCATATATTTGGATCTTTGAAAATTTATATAATACAACACTTTGCGGATATATTATTTTTTTTTAAGATCAATTCTTCTAGTGCGATTTAAAAAAAAAAGCGAGTTATTACGATAAAATGAATGAAAATGTACGATTATCAGCGATAAAAAAACCCTGCTTAATCTCTCCGCGTAAATCCGCGATATTCTAATCAGACCCGTCGCTTTGTTTATTAATACTGAGTGGTTTATTAATACTGGAGGTGCAATTTTGCGGGAGCGCGTTTATGCGAGTTGCAGGCAGATTCCGTGAAGGAGATAGCGGTATCGCAGTTATAAATATATTCTGGCGAATTTTATCCAGAGTTGGCGGCGGTGGCGGCGGCGGCGGCGACGGCGGTCTCCTTGGACGCTTTTCAATCCTCTCCTTAGGAAAGACCAAGTCCAGAACGCGCGTTCACGTATGCACGCACACAAATTAAGGGCGCGGGCATAATCTACATTTACAGCGGGGACTCGATGAGCATCTGCTTCCACCCCTCTCGCCCTCGACCGTCCCCGTTTACCCGTCGCCCTAAACTCGATCCCTTTCCCCGCCAACGAGCATCCTCTCCCAACCGTGCATTCTCCCAATCAGAATCGTTCTCTCTTTGTCCGTTGTTGTATCGGGCTTACCATTCCTCTCTGTTACTCTTTGTTCTCGCTCTTTTTCCCTCGCCTTTTCTTCATCACTCGTCTCATCTTGTTCTCTCGCAAGCTCACGAACGCATGCAGTGATGTCGATAGGTCACGCGAATCCCTGCCCGCATCAACTTGATTTTCTTAATGACAATCCTTTATGTCGAAAAGTTTATAGCTATGTCAATAACATATCGAGTTGATGTGCATCATAATCATGTATTTTTGTTGTTTTCATAAAACTTGTATGTTCTTCGAGATAATTTAACTCAAACTTACGATTTAAAATAGAAATACTTAGACCAGTATTCATAATCAGATTCAATTGTCTTAAGTACAGTCTTGAAAAGTCACGAATCAATCAGAGGATCGTATTAGCGTCTTAAGACAGTCTTGAAATAAGAACGGATGATATGAATACCGCCCTTAAATTAGATTTAACCCCTCATTATTCTCATGAGGATGTCTAGCCTTAATTAAATTCGCTAAATGTATCAATGCTATACATTATACATTATTTTTAGTGCAAAATCGTTTGTTGTCTTTAATTAAAAAAAATTAAAATATTTTGTTGCTTTTATGTTCATTTAAAGGATATTGCCAATCTTTATTTAATTATAAATCATGAAGAACAAAGGAAATTGAGAATGTTGGGATGATGTCAAAAACATCCCACCATGAGTAATTGTGTTAAAAACAGCCACGCGAATAATGTAAGGTTAATTATATAACGAACATAGGAAATAGAATATTGTTGATAATACTCTCTCACATTGATATTTTAATTCATGATATGAAATTCTCTAATATTGTATGAAAGTAATTTTTTTTTGCAAATTATATTTGAGAGTAAAGCATTATGCAATTCTCACATTACCGCGTATAACACTCGATCTCATCACCGTTACTTTTGGCGGCCAGGAACAACTGGCGGCGGAAGGCAAACGACGGAAAATGGAAGACATTTTAAGGCTTTTTGTGAAAAACACGGGCGCACGCCACTCGAGAATTCCTGACTAATGCAAGTCCCTCGTTACCGAACCGCATATACGCCATTCGCCTCGCTCCTGTTATGGTCGATATGAATTTGCCACTGCGTGAAACTCGCGCTCTTCTCTCTCTCTCTCTCTCTCTTTCTCTCTCCGCGGCTCTCTTGCTCTCGTTCTTCGCACTCTGTCTCTCAGTTTCTTTCTATCCCTTTTTCTCTCGCAGTTGTACTCCGTTCGCTCTTCAAAGTTTCTGTTCATCTCTCTGTGCGCCCCCCCTCCCCTCTATCACCTTCATTTCCTCTCCGCAAATTTGCGACGCTCCACGGAGAAGAGCAAAAGTCCATTAGCCGCGGCGAGAACTGGGTTACAGAAACGATAAAAAAAGATGCCGGATGATCCGCATATACGATTCTCCATATACATCGTTCCTGATCGCTGCTGTAAATGATTGTATCTCGTATCTTAAAGACTTATAAATTTCTCCTTTATTTTCCTCGAAAGTACATTTTGCTGATGATTATATTTTACCGTTAATATTTAGAGCCACGAGACTCGAAAGAGAGATACAGTTATATTTCAGGATTGACGGTGTAGTTTCCAAAAATAAAAGTTCATCGTCTTCGAAAATCTCATCGCGATACGATCGAATGTCATCCTCTGTGAGGACAAATACCTATCGTCCTAGAGAGTCGTGTCTTTTACCAGTTTGACTGAAAGCACCACCCTACAAGGGGCACCATATCCTGGTATCCCCTTGCTTCATTGGCGTAGCCACGATGGTTCTCAATTATGTTTTATCGTTGGCGTTGTAACATAGAGTAGCGTTTAATGTTCACAACTGTGTGCATAAATTTGCTGAGGCTAATAACTCTAATCACAGCTATCTAAAGTGGTTTATTATTAATATGAAATTTTTCTGTTTCAATTTTATGCAAGATTATCTGTAAATCAACCTTGCCTGCATTTATTCATTGATTAAAATACTGAAAATATTAATCTATATTGAATGTACTTAAAATTCCATCCGCAGTTTGATAACAAAAAAATTAATAGATGATAATAAAAATTATTTTTTTCAGATTTTTATTTATTTATTACTCCTTTCAGTCTGAATCAGTAGATAATCACTGATATGAGCCACCAAGTATACCACTGGTAATCAGTGAATGAAATATGAGATTCTTAACCTAACTTATTTTTATTATGTGATCTAACTAACCTTATTTTAATGCATAAATTCCATGAATATGATATTGGAAGATTAAAATTAACGTGCAAATATTAGTATTTTAGTTATATTATGCTGAAACATTCTTTTTTAATTGAACTTTATTGATTATTCTGCCAAGTATGCCACTGGATAATCAGTAACTATCCACTGATTCAAATTTAGAGAGTAATGGTAATAAAAATTATTCTTCTCAGATTTTTTATTTATTATATAATATATACATCATTGCTTCGAATGATATCTCGATTGTTAAAAATTAGGAAGACATGGTGCAATGCCACCTGTAAAGCACCGACAGGCACGTGCAATCCGATAGAGAGTGAATCTGGCCAGAATCATATGTGTGACACGCACGCACGCACGCACGCACGCACGAATTTATGCACATACATACATACGTACGTGCGAAGCGCATATGCACCAAGTAGGTTTTCGGTGACACGCGGCACCGACCTGCACTACGTTCGAAATAGACATCTGGTCAGATTTCGTTAAGTTTGGCCCACATGCAGCCGACTAGTACGCGTACCTATAACGTGCATGCACTTGGTACGCGTGTATGCGTATGCGCGACGTGCTCGTCCACGCGTCCAGAGTTCCAACAACAAATGTGCACATGGGGCTCTCTCCTGTGAAAAAAGGGGCTCCGATTTTTTGGCAGGTGCCACTGTCCTCGAGCGCGCGACGTCACCTTCTGACGTTGAATGGCCCGCACGAAGCTTGAAGGAATGTCACTTCTAATTGAGTAAACGATCATGAGATTCCGTTGAGAGAAATGCTGAACGCGACCAAGTTTTAACACGTTTAAACTCTTCTGCTACTGAAAATAATTTTTACTTTTCAGAAAGAAGGAAATAAAATACGATTTAAATGAGATAAAAGTTGTTATACATGAAGAGCTTGTTGTATTGTAGCGAGATATCTCTCTTTTTTTATAATCAAATTTCATCTCATAATTCTTTTGTAAAAAGAGAAAGAGAGAGCGTACATACGTTTTTCTTCCAATTAGTTCGAGCTTCTCAGGCTTTATTACGTTCGCTGTTGTATCGCGGAAGTAAAAATGGCGTCGTAAGTGCCGCGAGATCACCTGTTGAATGTATACCCCCGAGGGCAACCACCAAGATTCGCTCTCCTGCCTTCGGATTCTCATCCTCGTTGCCCTGCCGCGCGTTCGTCGTTCGTGAAGTCGTGTGAATGAACACGCGTGTCGAGAGCGTCGCGTAGAAGCGTCGTCAGTGAGTGCGAGCAAGACCAAGAGAAACCGGAACACGTGCGTGCCACGTGCCGACAGTGGCACGCGCGCGCACGCACTCTGGCCACTTTGGATTCTCTTTCTTTTCTCCTCTCCTCCCCTCTACTCTCTCTCTCTCTCTCTCTCTCTTTATTGCCCTTCTTTTTTTTTATACACACGATTTTACACGCACACACACCTTCCCCGTTTTCATCGATCGACGGAATCGGCGACGGGCATACTTTTACTTGCCACGAATCGCCATGAGCGATTGATCCGATCTCTTCTCGTTTTCGATCCGATATTATGCGACGATCGAGAATGTAAAGAGCGTTTTTCGAGTACGTGGTAAACGTTGCCACGTGCAACGTTTACCAACAAGCATGATGCAACTTGCGTTTAACCCACATTCTTGAATACTTGAATTAAATTCAACTATTCAACTTGAAACTGGATCGCATTGACGATATAATTGTTTGTGCGAATTTATTGTTTCTTCTTGTAATATCATAAATTAACGTATTCGATTTTCATGTATTTAGTCGTAATTTCTAGTCTTTAGTTTTGAAATTTATTCCTGAAATTAACGCCAAGAGATACAAGAATTTATGTATTGCAAAAGAAATATTAAAATTCTCTTCCTTCTCTTTCAGGTCAATGGAAATTTGTTAACCATTAACCATTTTTTGTCTTATTACTGAAATTATTTCTACGGTAAATAAATCAAAGGTTTTTCTATATCGTTTTGGAGGTTTTAGATCGTATAAAACTTTGTTCACGAGTGTGAACGTGAGACAGAATATCAAGAGTTGCCCGGTTATTTTAACAGCGACAGGTTGAGATGCACTGGGGCCCCCGTGGTCTGCGCCAATGTCCTCCAGTGGGCCCCTTCTAGGGTAACACGAAGGGGGGCACTGGCAGCGACAGCTGCTGCTGCTGCTGCATTTCCCCTCTCACCCCGCCACCTTCCTTCTCCCCGTCTCCCCATATACACATGCCCGCCCCCTCCTCCCCCTTGGCAGTTCACGATCGCCTTGGTCCCGCGGGCCCCTTGGCACGCCGACATCCCCACCATGAGGCCCCATGGTCGCGTGGCAGGCAGCCTTCTCCTCCACAAAATACACCTTCGCTGTTCCGTTTACTCCCAAACGGCAACGGACGATACCTCCTCTTACCGCCCTTCCTCTCCATTTATTCTCTTTCTCTCTTTTTCCCTCTGCAAGTTCGCCGACTTTGTCACGTTACCATTTTCTTTTGCTCGCTTGTGACCGTGACGCTCATACAAGTATCGAAGTTTTCATAACTTTTAATTTGTTATAATTCTTTTTATTTGACATTAATACTTTGCGCGACATTAATACTTTTATTTATAATAACGCTATAATATAATATAATTTTTTTTAAATGCTTTGTTTTGTTATTGTTTGTTATTGATTATTTCATCCTTTTGTACTTCTATATACAATTGAAAGAAAATGATCGAAAAATAATGTATTATGAATGGAATCATTAAGTTACTTCCTTATTGTAAATAATTCATATAATGTGGAAAAAAGGTTTGTTGTCATTATA
>Ga0157364_1006543_pt1 | contig 11987 bp, 9 predicted proteins | sample AttsexASBM2_FD_111476 | JGI IMG/M metagenome (GOLD analysis project Ga0157364, IMG submission 111476) | Fungus gardens microbial communities from leaf cutter ant in Ribeirão Preto, State of São Paulo, Brazil - Atta sexdens ASBM2 | ecosystem: Host-associated > Fungi > Mycelium > Unclassified ...
AACTTAAACTTTATTCCGCAGTAAACGTTGTTCAGTGACAATGCTGTAGTGGCTGTAGTGTAGCTTATTTCAAGTAATAACAAGATGAAGTTGTTAGGTATTATCAGTGCAATATACAATATTAAATTCATTGTACTGTAAAGTTCCCGTTATATTAAAAAAATTATTGAGAATGAAATTAAGAATTATTGTGTAATTTTAGAATGTTATTCAATGTAAATGAATCATCTTAGCCTAAGTTTCAAAATTCACTAGTAGCACTGAAAATCTATAGTTACGTTACGTGCATTATAAATTTTCAGTATTAACATTGCAATAGGTCTGTTTTTTATCGCTGCACATTCTGAATTAGTACACACAATGCAATTAATTGAAGTGAAAGATAAATATATATTTGTTTCACTTCAATTTATTGCACCTATAAACTTTTGAAATATAGTCTAAGATCGGGTTCACACCTTGACGGAAAAGTGGAAAGCGGAAAAACGAAAGCCAATCGGAAATAATAGTACATTTCTGCTTCTGTCTTTCCGCGAGTTCTGATTGGCTTCCGCTTTTCAGCTTCTGTTTTTTCGTCAAGGTGAATCCGGCCTTAGTAAACACGTTGCCAAAGCAGCAGTACATTTCGTAAAAATCATCGAAAAAATTACAATGTTCTACGAGAATCCGGCGTCTGATAAAATGTATATGGATATTTTGTTGTTAAAGAATTCTTATAATTTTTAAATACACTTACTCTTTGAGGTGTGCGGCTATATAAATTACTAGCAGCGCCACAGTTCTCCTTATTATAGTCATTCTTAAGAAATTCTTGCCACCCACGTGAATTCGATGTGTTAACATAATCATTGGAATCTTGACAAATCTTGTCCTTTGGATTTAAAAACCTGCAAGCATACGAATGGAAATGATTAAGCTATATAACGTTACATTATAAAATAAAATCGCATTTTATTAAAATATTAAAATTAATTTAATATATGATCTAATCAGCCTAACCTAAGAAAGTACACTTCGTCAGGAAGAAATCATGAATGGAAGATAAATGTTAATAATATACGAACAGTGAGTTCGCAGATAAAGTGTTGATCCGATTTTTAGCGAATAGTGAGATGCAATTGCCGTTGATTCAATTTTCTGCAAATAGTGCTCTGTGCTAGTCGTAGATCACCTTGATTTCAAGGGGCATTTTGGACTTCAAATTTATACGAAAATTCTACATGAAAATTTGAGTGAGTAGATACCTCTTTTTTTTCAGGATTGCTTGGGAATTATTTAAATTCTAATCGTTCTGTTACGATTGCACTCGTAAAATTCCACAGCATCATTTAATGTTTCCTTCAATTTTGCAAAATTTGCGCGAGTAATTTTGCTGAACTGCACATGCGCACGTCGCCACGTGGCGACCACTTGAGCGGGAAATCACAGACCACGTTTCCCAAATTAAGACCGGTATCCATAGTCCGGTATCCTCCGTTCTTAATCTCAAAACCATCTCAAACAATATCTTAAAATACTAACACGGCTCTCTGATTGATTTATGACATCTTAAGCACTCGTTTAAAATCATATCGAATCTTGAGTAACGTTTATGGATTCCATCCTATATTTAATTAAATACTCTTGAATATGCTTCTTTCTTACAATTTTTTTTTTCTTTGTCTAAAATGCTTGTAATATGTTCTGAAATATTTTGACGCTTTGAAATGTTTTATGGAATATCTAAGATATTTTATTGTCAGTAATATCGGTAATAAAACACTAATTATATATATTTTCGCCATTTATTTATTTAAAACACTGGTTTATTTATCGTTGAACTACAAAATCTTTATTTTTATACAAAATATTTCCTTTAATATTTCAATAACTGGAACACTTTCCGATATGATGCAAGAAGTTATATTAAAAGAAAATATGTTTTTAAATCGAGTGCACAGATGTAACTCCTGCAAGATGCAGCAACGTTTCATTATTTATTAATACTTCACTTGTTAAAAACTTTTCTTGAATTCTCTAAATTGGAAAGCTTGGGATTTCTTAAAAAATCAATACTGTGAACCAATCAACACATATCCAAAAAACTAATTATACACTAATTATATACAAATATAAAATACTAGAGGTTATCAAAACAAACACTATCGATCAAAATAAACATTTCACGAAATATCACGACACTGCATTACTTAAAACTGATTTGTCTGCACCATGCGTACCTTTCGTTCACACTTTTCAAGGTTGTCGAATAATTCCTTGTATGGAAAGGCTGAAGAAAAGCTGGCACATCCATATTCACTTATCTCTACTATACTAGTTTTTTTTTCACAAAACGAATAAACATTCGACCGACCAAAGATTCCAGCTAAACAACCCGAATGCCGGACAGTATCGAACTGTACGAAATTCCGCGCTGCACATATGTTTTATATACTGTATAGTGGGGTACGGAGCAGGAGTGGGGAACAGATACGACCAATCGCAGATCAGACCCTTAAGGGCCCGCCAATGGTGGGGGATGCAATAATTTCTTTCGAGGATCGTACACTGTGGGGGGCCGCGCACTCATGTATGTGCATCGTTAAATTTCCGCGCGCAAGTGCACATATATGCACGTTATCCACACACATGTACGTTGGATTCGATTCTTGTTTGATCACTCCGGCTCGCCCTCATTCTTTGGTGGCTCTCGCACAGTTCCTTTTTTCCCGTGCGAAAGAGCGCCGACTCTCGACAGCAAACTTCTTGGCTTTGCACGTTTTCAATTCAAGAATCTGTTGTAGTATTTTACGTAATTATATGTCGTTTACGTAATTATGTGTATGTGTGTGTATGAAAAGGAAGAGAGAGAGAGAGAGAGAGAGAGAGAGAGAGAAATATATATAAAGTGTTTATTAACGTTCTAAGACAAGCCCTCCAAGAATAGGTAAAGAAAACAAATGAAAGAGCAGTAATGAATATAAAGAAAATAAAAAAATAATATATGAAAGAAACAATATATAAAAACAATAGAAAAGAAACAATAAGAAGCAATAATTGCAATAATTACAAAGAACAAATAAGAAAATAATACATAAAAAAAATAATATAAGAAAATAATATAAAATAAAGGAAAAAGAAAATATAGTGCAATAAAATAAAAAAAAAATAAAAATTCTTAAGATCTGTATTGTAATATACATAAAAGAATAAAATATCAATATACAAAACTATAAATAATAAAATAAACAATTACAAATATCGTAGTTTTTTATAAAAGAAAATTTGCTATTTTAACATTGTATCCAAGATTTCAATCAAGAAGGGAAATGAAAATTTATCTTCACACAAAACTTATTAAAATATTTATGCAGGATGCGTCACACTAGAGAAATAATGAGTGAGTTACGCATTGGCCAATGAGCGTTTAATTTTTTCTCATAAAAAATAATTTTCATAATTTAATTTTTTTCTCGTCAAAATTTAAGGAAGACAACCATCGCACCTGCTCTGTTCCTCTTTGCGTACGCCTATGCGTTTTAAAGATTCAACTCTATTAGTCTTTTACCTTTTTCATCGTTTTTTATTTGTTAATAAATAATTATTTTTATTGATTCAAATATAGGAAAGACTAGCTACTTCGATATTCTGCGTACATTAAAACAATGAACACATTATAATGGAGCACATGTTGAACAAAGTACGAGACTTAATGCGAAAGTACGCAAATATTTCAAGGCATAATATAAAATTATCTTTTCGATGTAAAAGGCGTTTGTAAAAAGAAATATACGGTTTCTAAAGTTGTCCAGCCGTCCGCGAGTGGTGGAACTCAAATGCAAAGTTTCCATTTATCTTGTCGTAAAGGAATGCTTTTTTCATGAAGAATGCTTCCGAAAAACTTCGTCACACGTGAATTTTTGGAGAAAGAGGAAGAAAAGAAAAACACAGATATTAGAATATTTCAAAAATAACAAGTAATAAACTCGGCTTACAATTTCTGAGAATTATGTCCCATCTGATCGTCTTTCTTCAAAACCTTCGTTTTCCAAGAGAATTTTCGCAGGTACATTTGCAGGTCACGTGGCAAGACGCTGCACGAACGCATATTTAATTTAATTTAATTTACTTTATTGCAAAGCTATATGAAAAAGACTGTTAACAGAATAATAGAGACATAAAATATGATATAATAGACTATAGTTAACATAAACATAAATACAATAGACAATAGTAGCTTGTAAATGGTTAGGTGTCAGCAAAATTGCTATTACAAAGCCTATCAGTAACAAAATCAGAATAAAACAACAATGTAATAAGAGGTAAATAATAGTTGAAATCATGCGCGCGCACGCCCCCCCCCCCCCCCCAAAAACAAACCCACACCCCCCCCCCCCAAAATACCCCAATTCTACCACCCTTATTAAATCCATCATTTTGCAAAAAAATTTACATCCCATTAAAAAAAATTTGAAACCTGCCCGCCCCCCCCCCCCCCCCCACACACACACACACACACACACACACACCCGCAAATACACCAATTACTTCACACGTATTTAATACATCATTTTGCCGAGATATTTTCAGTCCATTTAAACAAGTTCTTGATTTTTTTTCAAAACACTTAGGATACATAGATTTTTACCGAGATGGAAGAAAAGAACGTTCTAAGTCATATCATCACTAAAAAATTGTATTCTTAATTTAAGAATTTCCCATTTATTTTTATAATAATGTCTTCTAAATATAATTTTTATAATATATCTTATAAGTACCAACAGGTTTTTTTTTAACTATAGAAGGCAATTCTTCTGAAAGAAAGATTAGTACGAAATATTTTTAACTTATGAGAATGTATTTAAAAAGATGGAATTTACTCTCTTACATTAAGAATATATGCTATTAAAATTTATTATTCTATTAATTTTTTCTTGTACATATTTTATGGAAACATTTAATTTTATAATAGTATATTGATATTGCACTAGTTATAATATCTCTTTTCTTTAATCGAAATGTTGTAAATACAATAAAAAAAATCTCGTATACCGAGATAACTACACTGGTTAACTATCACATCATCAACATGAAAGCAGTGCAAGAGGCTTCTTAGATATTTTAAGGAAAAAGGTATAACATCGTAAATAAGTATACGAGTCAATCGGTAATTATAATTAGAATTTGAACGTAAGTAGAAAAGTATACAAATCAAAACGAACTCGACTTAATTATTACTGCTTCGATGTCAAATGACGAATTTGGCATTTCTTCTTCCTCTTTCGATCATGTTACGCTATACTCTTATCTCTTGGAGAATCATCTATATCAGTGCTGGGATACTTGCATATTTCGGTCAATTTTTAACTTGATTCCTGCCCCTAACTTTACTAATCCGCGCGCAGCCTAAATACCGATCAGAATAAGTAACAGGGATCAAGCCAAGGAAATATACAAGTAAATCTTACCACTGATCTATATTCTTAAATTAAGAAAAAAAAATACTTTTGATTTTAAAATATGTTCTAGAAATACTAATAGAAAGAAGAAAATGTTTTCATTGATTAAAAATTTGTATTAAGAGAGTTTAAGAAGTACATAAGCCTCTTTAAAGTATTTAATTTGTATTTGTTGGATTTGTCATGAGACTTGTTCGTCATACATAAAGAATAGGTTAGGTTAGGTTAGGTTAATAATTAAAGAAATTAATTATTAGAAATCCCAATATATTAAAAAACTCTAAGACTCTCGAGAAAGTAAATCGTAAAGTTAAAAAGATTAAATTTCAATTAATTTTTTCAGATTTTCAAAAATTTGCATTATTGACATTGTCACTATATTGAAATTACGAATATCAAGTAAACTCGATCTGATAGGGAATGTGTTAATTTTCATAAATAACTACATTGACTGTGTTCCAAAATTCACTGCCAGTGAATTTTGGAATACAGCCATTTAAAACAGTCATATTCCTACAAGAAAAGTGACACAAGTAAAAAAAAATAAAGTATTCAGAAAAAAGGAAAGAAAATTGCGTAATGTTTTTAAATACTTATTTTTAATTATTTATTATTAGTTAATTTAGGACTATCACAAATAAATTGCTTGTTTCCTAAAAGTAATATGGATATTACTATAATTTTAATAACAGAAATAATCCTATATTGTTATATTATTTTTTTTATTAAGTATTTATTTAGAATATAATTTGTTGTGTCTTTCACTTTTCTTGCAAAAATGCTGCATCTCGATGGAATAATACACATTTACAGAAAGGGCAAAAGTTCCAGTGTGTTCAACAAAGCTGGAAAGAACTAAAAGTTTTCGTCTTCACTTCTTTAGAAATCCCCTTTTCTTTTATTCCTAAAATCAACTACGCCCTCTGTCTAAAAATTGAACAATTTACTAATCCACGTGTTCGAAGGAATAAAATTCTAATTCCGTATGATAATACGAGTATATTCAGAAGTAATAAATATAAATCGATAAGGATATCACTTTTGTGTGTGTGTGTGTGTGTGTGTGTGTTTAAAATCTGAAAGATACGCGAAAGACAAACGCCAATCATTTCTCATTAATAATCTCTCGTTCTCCTCGAAATCAATACAGCATCTCAGAGAATCCAACGTACTTATTGACTTATATTCTTGGGACTGGATCAGCTGTCGTTTGACTTTATCGCACCCCTACGTCAATTCTTTTGAGGTACCACATGTGGGGTGGTTTCTTCACACGTACGATTGTTCCAACCGCGAGAGAAAGAATGAGAAGGAAGTGTACTCCTACTCCTACAATGGCACGAGGAAGAAGCCAGATAGCCCCCATCGCAACTCTCTGGATGGACATACGCGACCGGTAACGTCGAGTGCTATGCACAAGATTCGCCAAAAAGCAAAGAACACGTATGCGACGGTACATGCCAGTGGCGTCGGCCGCATGGGGGTAACTCAGCTGCTATCCGCCGTGAAACCAGCGAATCGGGGGTCGCAGACCCCCTTGTAGACAGCTGCCAGATCGTACACCTTCGACGTTTCGTTCCCTCCCAGTCGTTACCCCGTCGCGAGTAACCTACCCCTCGCGCAATTTATTGCACGGCGCACATGGAGTAACAGCTTTTTACCGATCGTTTCCTCGCATCTCAATATCGACATCGCATGACACAGAATTCATAGTGATCTCTCTTATCTCGGATTTTAATCGTGTTTGTGATCAAGCGAAATTGTCCGTCGAACTATTTAGTCTCCCCTACATCTTTTAACTTTATATGGTCTTTGTTTTATATTTATAACCTGAATTACGAAATTACAATTATATTTTTTTCTTAAAGGAATCTTTCAAAGGTGCAATAAAGATGCACAAAAATAAATTTTTTTTTATTTTGCGCACTTTCTTTCATAAATACATGGAAAGAATGATTTTTTTGAAAAATCTGAAGAACATTTAGTTCTAATTACAGATGAAAATAATCTTGTTGAACCATCAAAATAATTACATAAGGCTCGGTTGCACCAATGTTACTTTGACTTTAAGCAAGGCTTAAAACTCTTTAAAATCGAAAAAGAAGAGATATAGAGAGTCTTAAGCCTCGCAAAGTAACGTTGATGCAACTAGCCTAAGGGTTTCTTTCAGCCTCGGTTAAGTTAATCAACGGTTAACATGGAACATGGATTACATGGAACTCATTTAGACCCAGTTTCACAACTCATGGTTAACTTATTTTAAGTAATAATGAATAATAATAAGTAATGAGTTGTGAAATTGGATCTAAATGAGTTCCATGTAACCGTCGATTAACTTAATCTAATTAACTCTGAGAACCTCTTTCACCAACTTCGATTAATGCTAATCAATGGTTAACTCAATCACTACGATCTCACCGTACTCATCACCGTAAGGACTAAACGCAGAAGAGCAAGAGAGAGAAGAGATATTTTGATACATTAAATTATTATTGGCATTTCTGCGAGTTAATCATCGATTAATCTAATCAGAAGTTGGTGAAAGAGGCTCTTAGATTCTCAAGCAATACGATAAGCAAAAATTTTTGATATTGTAGTTTGAGCCTACATAACATAATTATTTTGGTACAACAAAATTATTTTCGGCTTTGTATCTAATTTTAGATCCTTCGACAAAACCTTTTCTTTCCGTGCTATTAATAATGAAAGATTCATATCGAGAGAATAAAAAACTGCATTTAGTGCTAAATATGCAGCTGTATCTTGCGTAATACTGCGTTATCAATGATCCAGCTGTGTTACTCATCAATGATCGATATTCGTTCCAGACTATTAACCCCCTGTAACTCGTTTGTTGGGGAGGAATGTACCCTCGAGATGCATCTTCTATTTCATACAGAAACGTATATATGTTCATACAGACGTGTGCGTACGAATATATGCGGGATAACGATGGCGGGGTGATGAAGTACCGGCCAATATCGACAAATACTGGTCACGAGGCGAAGTGGGGCGGTGACGACGGCGGCAATGCCAGCTATCGACTTTGATTTTTCTGTGAGAAAGAGTGCAGATGGCCGTATCCATTGTGAGGGTTGGCGCGTGCCAAGGGTGTCGACGGTGTACCGCACGAGACACGCGGTGTCTCCCTCTCCCTCTTTCTCTCTTTAGCGCCGTATCTCTCTCTTCCGTCATATGCGTGCGAGACGAACGCTGCTAAGTGCACGGCCGCCGTGTCGCGTTCCCGCGCGTACGCATACGCGTGAGAGAATGCGTGTGCGTGTACCGTGCCGACGCCGACAGGTATAGGCGGTCTATACGCACCGGTCGTCGTGCGTTACGTTGTGTATACCACGGCACATGTAACGCGCGGCGTTGTTTCCGATCGATGCACGGTCCGTCGGCGGGAAGCCACTTACGTAATACCTGCCACGAGGTTCTCAAACGAAAAATTTCGCTTGGATCCGAAAGCGGAATCCGTAAACACGAAATAGGGAAGAATAATTATAGCTGTGTAGATAGCAAAAATTATATTAAAGTTATATATTTTTATATTAAAATTTTATTAATTTTTGATTACATATATATATAAAATGTTAATTAATAAAATTTTAATATATTATAAAAACATATAATTTTAATATAATTGTATAATTAAAAATTTTTTTCTAATAATTAAATTTAAAATAATTAAATTTTTAAATTAAAACAACACAATTTTTAATTTTTATCTAATTTATAAAAAACTTTTTATTTTTTAATTTAAAAGTTTTGTTCAAAACAAAATTAAAAAAAAAAATTTTTTTTGTAAGTCACATATCAAACATTTCTCTGAGTAAACTTGATCGATCTTCATTTACAAAATGATCGATAAATTGCGACTAAAGAACCACTGGTGACGATGACCTGGTAACCGTAAGTTTACAGACGTACAGGGACGTCTCCGCAGCTTCCTAAACGGGATCATCATCTGTTCCTCCGTGTGTGTCTCACCCTTATAGAGACGGCACCCCGGCCGATTACACTATTCTTCTGACGTGTACAGCCGCCGCTGATCGCAGATGTAACGCATAAGTAAGCGGAATTCGCGATATCGTATGTACGTCGAAGCGAGATGGCGAGAAAGAATGGCGAACGGGGAAGATATTCGAGGAGGAAAAAATTTCAACCCCTACGGGGAATGTTATGAGACAGCGCGAATGGCGGAACGAATACGGTGGAGATGAGAAGGGAAGAAGAGATCACCAGTTATATGAATCCCAAGATATCTTAAGAAAGTTTTTTTTTTTTTCAATAGATGCGATAATCGATTGAAGCTAATCGTTACATCGCCGCATCAATTTAAAAGGAAAAGTATTTTCCTTTCGCTTCTCATCTCATTCAACTGTAACGATATGTAATAAGCCTGTATATCTGTATATCTCTTTATTTAACATTGTTAGATAAAAAAGTAATGATAATTCAATTTCTCGAGTTAAATAATATTTTTTATTTTTAGTTATTTTTAATTTCCATACGTGTCAAAATTTAAATGAATCCATTTCTGTAGTTAATTTTAAAGTAAACAATATCCATATTAATATAATACATTTAATAAATAATAAACTAAATTTGAGTCAAATTCAATATATTTTTTTAGTTAAATTCTTTTATTCCATTTAGTTAAATTAACGATGTATTGAGCAGTGGTGACCTATAGAAACGATTAAAAATAACTCAAATTGAACATAACTCAACATTATAAATTTTACAATGAAGTAAAAAAACGTCAATGATCAGCAGACGTATTAGTGAGAAGAAGAATATTTTTATACGAATTAAGGAATTTAATTATTCATTCGCGCATTCAAAATTTGCATTGCATATTTCAAGTGAATTAATCTTTCGACATTTTTTATATAGTAGCGAAGGAGAAATAATTCATACGTTTATGCTCATTTCCATTAACGTAGATTAACTTTAATCTCGGTTCAACTTACTCTTCGTCTAATCTTTGAAACTAGAAAAAGACGAAGAGTAAATCGAGATTAAAGTTAATTTACATTGATGGAAACGAATATTAAACATTTATATCTATTAGAATATTACACACATCTTGTTTTAAATATTTTATTAAGTTGTTAAACGCATAACATATAAGGCTTTTAAGATTTTCTCCTTCAATCTTTTCAATTCGCTCTCCATCAAAGAAGCGAGCAGTCATGTAACTTTATTTGCAATTTTATTATCTAATATCGTCTTCATCTCAATAATAAACATTTTGATCTTCATTTGATATTCATACTTCACTTTTATTGATTAAATATTCTATAGTACATTTTTATATAACGTAAACTATATTCATTTAGCATACATATATTGTTATAATTTCAGAAATAAATGCACACATTTATTCATTAAAAGTGAGATGTAAATTCTAGTTTTAAATAAAATAGAGACTTTTTTAATATAAATCGTGACATTTGCTTATCTTCTTCGTATTAAAAATGCGCGAGCAATCGCTCAGTTAAATCCTGCTCTTTGATTGTCAGGAATTAGATCCGTTGCTAACTCGCGTCTGACGGGTTAAGGGTGACAGTATTGCAAATATCATAGAGGACAGACAATTCTTTCGTCGCAGAGTGCGGCGGAACGCGCCGCTCGTAACCCCTGACTCTGAAAACGCTTTGATTGCCCATTGTTCGCACGCATATCCGACGGTACGTACATGCAAACACACACGCGTACGAATGCAACTATGTCATCCGAGTGAACCACATCACACGCGCGCAATAGGTAAAATATTGTTACTCGAGACGAAAGGATAGCAGGTATGCGACGGTTGTGAATTATACGCATCATGTGTATGTATCGTCATGCATATAAAAGAGAGTTTGATTTTCCGTTCTGACTTGTAAGGAGTCTCATTTTGTAATTTTACAACATAGACATTTATTGGCGTCACTTTAAATCGGGAGAAACCGTTAAAAATGTAGTTGAAAAAAAAATGATCGAGCCTTTTAAATAAAAAATATATACATAATCAATAAGTAATTATACATTATGTTAATGTAATTATATTAATATAATTTTAATTATATAGTATAATTATTAATTACACTCAGGTTTGCAGAATCATTTATATATATATATGTATAAATTCACACAGAAATATTTAAGCACAAAGATCCGAATTTTTGATCGAATGTAGATTTTTTTTTATTTAATTAAATTAATTTTCATCGGTATGTCCAATTTCGTCATATTATATAATTGTTTATTAATTAATTACATTGTTCAATAACCAAATTCTTTACGAAGTCACATTCCAAAAATTTTTTTGCGATAAACATGATGCCTTTGATAGAATTTGCGTAACTCGTCAGGATTTTGAGGTGAAATCGTTCAAAAATAATGTTTTTGGCTATTTTCAACTTTTTTTTATGACAAAACAAAAACTTTTTATTTTAAAATAGAATAAAATCATATTTGATAGCTGCCATATACAGCTTATTTCGTTTTCTGGTTTAATTCACTCTTAAATATATAGTTATTAAAAAAGTACACAAG
>Ga0157364_1006544_pt1 | contig 11986 bp, 11 predicted proteins | sample AttsexASBM2_FD_111476 | JGI IMG/M metagenome (GOLD analysis project Ga0157364, IMG submission 111476) | Fungus gardens microbial communities from leaf cutter ant in Ribeirão Preto, State of São Paulo, Brazil - Atta sexdens ASBM2 | ecosystem: Host-associated > Fungi > Mycelium > Unclassified ...
AGATCTGGCGGGTGGTATCACCGGTGAAGTGGTTCACGTTGACGGCGGTTTCAGCATCGCGGCAATGAACGAACTGGAACTGAAATAAGTTCCCTGGCAGGCGGTGTTTGCCGCCTGCTTTTTAAGTTCTCTTCCCCCGCCTGCTTTGCCCTGAAGCCGCGCAGTTCCCGTTCCTGCCCGAACAATCAGTCTGTTATCATCTCTGCCTGCTGGCTAATTCCACGCAATGCATATCGCGCTTCGTCAAAAAAGTGTTGTACCAGCGGTGTCGCTTTACCGGCACCGGCGATCACCATCGCCCCCTGACGCCCCATGGTAGGCATATCCACGGCAGACTGCGTCAGTCCTTGCTGCAAGGCGGGCAGGATACTGCTTTTCGGAGCCAGCATTACTCCCATACCGAAATGGGCACTTTCAAGCAATTGCAATACCGAAGCACTTTCGATGATCACCCGTAGCGACAACCCCGCTTGGCGAAAACAGGTATCCAGGTAACGACGAAAATAGCGGGTCGGTTCGGCCAAACAGAGTGGGTTTACCGCAACCTCCTTCATTGATAGCCGGTGTTTGCCAACCAAAGCTGGGAAATGTTGCGCCGCATACAGGGCCACCACCCCACCATCCGCAAATAGCGCATCCTGAAACTGCAGCGAACGCAAGGTAGACATCTCAAAGAAGCCGAAGGCAACGTCGACAGTGTGGCTATTAATTGCCTCCAATAACTGGTCGGCACTCATCACCTCCACGCGGTAATTAATTTCCGGATAACGTTGTGACACAGCATGCAAAACACTGCTTAACGTAAGGCTGCATTGCGGGACCACACCAATACGTAAGGTGCCTTTGATACCGTGTTTCATGGCATCGACTTCCAGTTTTAATCCTTGATAGACGGACACCATTTCCCGCGCCCAGGTCAATACCCGTTCCCCTTCCGGCGTAAAACCAGAAAAGCTATTGCTACGATTGATCAGGGAAACCCCCAACTCATTTTCAAGATTTTTGAGGCGCATGGACAGGGTCGGTTGGCTGACAAAACTGGCTTCTGCCGCACGGCCAAAATGCTTTTCCTGTTCAAGGTTACATAAGTACACCAGCTGTTTTAAATCCATGCTCTCCTGCCCTGAATCTGAAGATGACACTACATCTGTTTTGACACATCCCGCGAGTGTCAAGCGATAGAGGAGATTATACACCCACCTGACGATAAGCGACCTCTATCGCTCGTTTATTGCAATCAATTAGACATCCACCGCCCACATAAGCACAATTGAACCTCATTGTCGCAACAGATCATTAACATCAGCAAACAGAAGCGGTCAATTTATGAAATTCAAACGCCAGATCAAGCCTTATCACGCCGCCGCCGGAGGCTGGGGTTCATTGGAAGCAACCACCCGGTTTGTCCTGGACAGTAAAGCTGCATTAAAAAATATGCGTAATCTGATGCGTATGAATAAAGCCCGTGGTTTTGATTGCCCTGGTTGCGCGTGGGGCGATGATAATAAAAGCACGTTTAGCTTCTGTGAAAACGGCGCTAAAGCGGTGACCTGGGAAGCGACCCGCCGCACCGTGGATCCGGCCTTTTTTGCATCCCATAGCGTCAGCCGCTTATACGCGGAAAGTGACTACTTTTTAGAATATCAAGGGCGCCTGACCCACCCGCTCTCTTATAACGCCGAAACCGACCATTATGAGCCAATAAGCTGGGAAGATGCGTTCTCAATCATTGCCCGTCATATTGACGCCATGGACAATCAGAACCAGATCGAACTCTATACTTCCGGGCGCGCCAGTAACGAGGCCTCTTGGCTTTATCAGTTATTTGGCCGCATGCTCGGCACCAATAACTTCCCAGACTGTTCGAATATGTGTCACGAGGCCAGTGGAACCGGCTTAAAACGCAGTATCGGTGTCGGTAAAGGTACTATCCGTCTTGATGACTTCGACAGTGCCGACGCGATATTCGTGTTTGGACAGAACCCCGGCACCAATCACCCACGTATGCTGCACAGCCTACGACATGCCGCCGATCACGGTGCGAAGATTGTCACCTTCAATACGCTACGGGAACGTGGTCTGGAGCGTTTCGCCGATCCGCAAAAACCATTGGAAATTGTGACGCCGATGGCAGGCACCATTAGCTCTGCCTATTACCAGCCACACCTCGGTGGCGATATGGCCGCAATACGTGGGATGGTGAAAGCTCTGCTGGAAGCGCATCGCCGTGATATCGAGAACGGCGGCGTGGGTATTTTCGATCAACCCTTTATTGATCATTATACCCAGGGTGTTGAGGGCTATCTAGCGGCGGTAGATGCCACCGACTGGCAGACCATTGTTCAGCAGTCAGGGCTTACAGAAGAGCAGATCCGTCAAGCCGCCGCGATTTATCAAAGTGCTGAACGGGTAATCTGTACCTGGGCCATGGGCGTAACTCAACATAAACATTCGGTGGATACCGTTCGCGAAATTGTTAACCTGCAATTGCTGTTCGGTCAGTTAGGTAAAAAAGGCGCTGGCCTCTGTCCGGTTCGCGGTCATAGTAACGTTCAGGGCAACCGCACCATGGGGATTGATGAAAAACCGAATGCCCCTTTCCTAGATGCCCTGGCAAGCCACTTTGATTTTGAACCGCCGCGCCGTGCCGGACACAACACCGTAGAAGCCATCGAAGCGATGCTACGGGATGAGATCAAAGTACTAATCACCCTAGGTGGCAACCTAGCCGCCGCGGCTCCAGATTCGCCGCGCACTGAAGAAGCGTTACAGCGTTGTGGCCTAACAGTCCATATCAGTACCAAACTGAACCGTACCCATTTAGTGCCCGGCTATGAAAATAGTCTGATCCTACCGACCCTCGGCCGTACCGAACGCGACGTTCAGCGCAGCGGTCCACAGTTCATTACCGTTGAAGACTCTTTCAGCATGGTGCATGCCTCAGAAGGAGTCGGTATCCCATTGGCGGATACTCAGCGCTCTGAGACCGCTATCGTCGCCGGGATTGCCAATGCGGTATTGGGTAGCGATAAAGCCGACTGGCTGGCAATGGCGGACGATTACGCGGTGATCCGTGAGCATATCGCCGCGACCATTCCCGGTTTCGCCGATTTCAATCAGAAATGCGAACAACCTGGGGGATTTTATTTAGGGAATGCAGCCGCCAGACTGGAATTTAACACCCCATCAGGGAAAGCAGAGTTCAATGCCGCTATGCTGCCGCGCTCACTCTTCCCACAGCTCAATGACCGTCATGTGCCTTTTGTGATGCAGACGTTACGCTCCCATGACCAATACAACACCACGATTTATGGCCTGGATGACCGCTATCGTGGGGTTTACGGTCAACGCAAGGTGGTGTTTATTCATCCCCAGGATATGGCGGAGCAAGGCTTGCAGGAAGGTCAACAGGTGGATATTGAAACCCTGTGGAATGACGGTATCACCCGCCAAGTCTATGGATTTGTACTGGTGCCCTATAATATTCCCCGTGGCAATTTGGCTGCCTATTATCCGGAAACTAATCCACTGGTGCCACTTTCCAGCTATGGTGATGGCAGCGGAACCCCAACCTCAAAATCAATTCCGGTGAAACTATCCTTAAGCCCACAATTGCCGTCAATGCGTATTGCCTAAGGCCCAAACTGCCAAAAAGCCGGCTGCCACGCCGGCTTTTTTTATCTTTCTCCGTTTGGCTATTGCCCGACAGGGGTGATTCGCGTAAAACTGTCAGCCGCTGTTAGGCCACGAAACTAAAAAAATTATGTTCCAGGATAATCCGCTGCTGTCGCAGCTTAAAGAAACGCTTCATGCACAGACCCCCCGCGCTGAGGGTGTGGTAAAAGGTACCGATAAAGGTTTTGGCTTTTTAGAAGTCGATGCCCAGAAAAGCTACTTTATTCCACCTCCGCAGATGAAAAAAGTGATGCACGGTGACCGTATTGTTGCGGTGATCCAGAGCAATAACGGTAAGGAGAGCGCTGAGCCTGAAACGCTGGTTGAACCTTTCCTGACACGTTTTGTTGGCCGTGTTCAGAAAAAAGATGATCGTTTATCGATTATCCCTGACCACCCACTGCTCAAAGATGCTATCGCCTGTCGCCCTGCACGTCAGCTGGAACATAATTTCCAAGCTGGTGACTGGGCGGTGGCTGAAATGCGCCGCCATCCTCTGAAGGGTGACCGTAATTTCTATGCAGAGCTGACCGAATATATTACCTACGCGGATGACCATTTAGCTCCGTGGTGGGTGACACTGTCACGCCACAATCTGGAGCGTGAAGCCCCGGATGTCGGCTTTGGCGATATGCTCGACGAAAAGCTTGAGCGTGAGGATCTTACCGCGCTGCCATTTATCACTATCGACAGTGCCAGCACCGAAGATATGGATGATGCGCTCTTCACCGAAGAGTTACCCGACGGCAAACTGCGCCTGACGGTGGCGATCGCCGATCCTACCGCCTATGTGCCGCAAGGCAGTGAGCTGGATAAGCTGGCCTCACTGCGTGCGTTCACCAACTATTTGCCCGGATTCAATATTCCGATGCTGCCCCGTGAGCTGTCTGATGATGTTTGCTCACTGCGTCCGGGTGAACGTCGTCCGGTGCTGGCCTGTCATATCGTGATCGATAAAGACGGTACTCCGCAAGCTGACCCTCATTTCTTTGCTGCCTGGATTGAGTCAAAAGCTAAACTGGCCTATGACAATGTCTCTGACTGGCTGGAAAATATCGGAGACTGGAAGCCTGAAAGCGAAACGATTGCCCAGCAGATCACCCTGCTGCACCGTTTTTGCCTGGCACGACACGAATGGCGTAAAACCCATGCGCTGGTGTTTAAAGACCGTCCTGACTACCGCTTTGTTCTCGGCGAAAAAGGCGAAGTGCTGGAGATCGTCGCAGAGCCGCGTCGCATCGCCAATCGGATGATCGAAGAAGCCATGATCACTGCCAACATCTGTGCCGCTAAAGTGCTGGCAGATCGTTTAGGTTTTGGGGTCTACAACCTGCACCCTGGCTTTGATGAAACCAATGCCGAGTTAGTCGCCGCGGTACTGGCTAACCATGACCTGACCGTAGATCCGAAAGAGATCGCCACACTGGAAGGGTTCAAAGTGATGCGCCGTCATCTGGACAGCTTGCCTACTCAGTATCTGGATAGCCGTATTCGTCGTTTCCAGTCATTCGCGGAAATAGGCACTCAGCCAGGACCACATTTCGGTCTGGGTCTAGAGGCTTATGCCACTTGGACGTCACCTATCCGTAAATACGGCGATATGGTGAACCACCGTCTGTTGAAAGCGATTATCCTCGGTGAACAGGCGCAACAGCCAGATGCGGAACTGACTACCATCATGGGTGAGCGCCGCCGTCTAAACCGCATGGCCGAACGTGATGTCGGTGACTGGTTATATGCTCGTTATCTTGCCCCTTATGCTGGGACGGAACAGAAATTTGCCGCCGAAGTGATTGATGTCTCCCGTGGCGGGATGCGCGTACGTCTGACTGAACTGGGGGCCGTCGCCTTTATCCCTGCTCCGTTCATCCACAGTGTCCGTGATGAACTGGTATGCAGTCAGGAAAACGGCACCGTGCAGATCAAAGGGGAAGTCCGTTATCGCGTCACTGACCTTATCGACGTCACCATCGCAGAGGTCCGTATGGAAAACCGTAATGTGGTAGCCCGTCCGGTAGCATGACCTTTCACTGCGTGTCGTCACTGACGACACGCAGTGTTATTCCTGTCTTCGATTATCACTCTCTTTCCCATTACACCCAGAGTCTCTCCGGTTACCAATCCACCGATTTTCCAAACCGATCACAATATATCAGGCCCGGTTTATCCCGTCGGTTTTCAATGGTATTAACGATGTCAGGGACAGTCTCTTCCAGGGTAAAGGCAGCATTGTCACCGCCCAATACAGTCCGGATCCAACCCGGTGCTAGCAGTAACAACGAACGCTCAGGATGCAATGATGACTCACGGGCAGCATAGCTGCGCATAAACTGGTTTAGCGCGGCTTTACTACCGCGGTAGAGCTCCTTGCCCCCTTGGCGATTACGACTGATACTGCCTTGCCCGGAGGACATAACCCCGATTAATCCGTCTGGTTTAACCCGCGTTTGCAAGCCATCTATCACCCGCATCGGGGATAAGGCATTGGTGACCATGACTTCAACAAATTCTTGATTGCTGAGGGTGGCGATAGGGGCATCCTGATGTTGATTTGCCGTGCCCGCATTGATAAACAGCACATCAAAGCGTCTCTCTGATAAGCGCTGATACAGTGCAGTGATCTGAAGTGTATCGGTAATATCCAATAACTCAGTCATTAAGTGCTGTGGATAACGCTGAGACAGCGCCGTCAACTCGTCATTGGCGAGGTTGCGGACGGTGGCCGTCACTTCCCAGCCTCGGCGAAGAAATTCATCAACCATTGCCAACCCAATACCCCTTGATGCACCGATCAATAATATCCGTGGCGTTTGCTTGCTTATACTGGCTTCAGACATCGTTTTCTCGCTGTATAGGTGGAGTAAGTGGTCAGCATAACCGGCATCTAAAGATTGCACCAGACGCACCCTATGCAATAATAGATTGCATCTTATGCAAGTGTGGCCTCTAAAATGACGATTAACTCCGTTGATATGAATTTGCTCAAGGCGCTGGATGTCTTGCTCACAGAGTGCAGTGTAACCCGGGCGGCCGGAAGCTTGGGTCTCAGCGTGTCCGCAATGAGCCGCACGTTGAGTCGGTTACGCAAAGTTACTGGCGATCCATTACTGGTTCAGGCTGGACGCGAACTTGTGCCAACCCCCTATGCATTGAGCATCCGTGAACGTGTCCATGATGTCAGGTTAACTGCTGACGAATTGCTGCAACCTGCGCAAAAAGAGGTCGACCCGACTACCTTGGAACGTACCTTTACGATAAGAGCGAATGAAGGGTTTATCGACCTGACGGCCAGCCAACTCGCTGCCCAGTTACAGCAACACGCACCACGGGTGTGTCTACGTTTTGTGCTAAAAGAAGACAAAGATGCCTTGCCTCTACGGGAAGGAAGTATCGACCTGGAGATCGGTGTCGCTGACACCCAAGCCCCGGAGATAAAAACTCGATCCTTATTCCGTGACCAATTCGTCGCAGTTTGCCGGAGCGACCACCCGCTGTTACAACAACCCATTACTGCTGAGCGTTATGTCGGTTATCCTCATGTTGTAGCATCCCGTAGGGGGCACAAACACGGGCCCGTGGATCCCGCCCTTGCTAAACTGGGTTTACAGCGACACGTCGCCATGGTCGTGCCGAGTTTTAGCAATGTCATGCGTACGACACGGCAATCCGACCTTATTGGCTTGGTCCCTTCATCGCTTATCAGTAGTACCGAAGTAGGCAATGTAAATGCGCTCGGTCTGACATCTTTCCCGCTACCGGTCAACACCCCTGAGATTACCATCTCTGCACTCTGGCACCCGCGACTGCATAACTGTCCGCAACACCGCTGGTTACGAGAAACCATTAGGGCACTCTGTCAGCAGCTCTGGCAGGATCAATCCCAGTCAGGGGCGGATAACGGGACTGGAAGCAAAATAGCAACTGAGGTTACTGATAACAGGTACTGCCCACAAAGCCTCCCGCCAGAATGACATTCATCACGCAGCAGCAAAAAACGAGGTAAAGTGTAGCAGTCACGATCAGGGTAGATTGGGGGCCATTCATCTTCTATGCTTATCAAAGATTCGGAGTAATCAATCTGTCTTTTAGGATCAACATCCCTAAAATAAGCGCCACGCTGCGAGTACCGTTGGAATTCTCAGCTTGAAAGAACTCTGTTTCCCTTGAATTTCATGCGGGTCGATTATTCTATTTCAGTCATTTTATCCGCCGTTTACCGGCAGATAAACAAAGGAGAAGACTGTGATAACCTTAAAAAAATCATTCATTTCAGTACTGGCGATGACGGTTATCGTCTGCAGCCTGAGCGGTTGCGGCAATATGTCAAAGCGTGATCGTCATACTGCTCTGGGAGCAGGTATTGGCGCCATTGGCGGCAATATCTTGACCGGTGGTAGTACCCTCGGCACCCTGGGAGGGGCTGCTGTGGGTGGCGTGATCGGTCACCAACATTGATAAGATAAAAAGGGCCATTACGGCCCTTTTTTACACTAAGCGGCTCAACCGCCTGCTAATTTGACTTTATGGCCTTTGGCTTCCAGTAACGTTTTAAGTAAATCCCGTTTATCACCCTGGATTTCAATATCGCCCTCTTTGACTGCTCCACCACAACCGCATTTCTTTTTCAGTTCCGCAGCTAATTTCCCTAATTCCGCATCGGCGAGGTCGAGGCCGGTAATGATACAGACGCCCTTGCCTTTACGTCCGCTGGTTTGCCGCTGGATGCGAACGATCCCATCACCTTTTGGACGCGCAACCGCTGGTTCATCTGCTTTGATGCGGCCGGTTTCGGTAGAGTAGACCAAATAGTCCCGAGCCATTATGCCCCCTGCAATGAGTGAAGAATATCCTGTAACGCCGCCGCTGGATCTGCCGCTTGGGTGATGGGGCGACCAATGACCATATAGTCGACACCGGCTTGTAACGCCTGTGGAGGGGTCATAATCCGGCGCTGATCCTGCGCCGCACTACCTACCGGGCGAATGCCTGGCGTCACCAGCCGGAAACCCTCACCAAGCGCCTGCTTAAAGCTGACAGCTTCATGGGCAGAACAGACTACCCCATCCAGCCCGCAAGACTGGGTCAGTTTTGCCAGATGTAAAGCATGTTCCGCTGGGCTACGTTCGATACCAATATCTCGCAGGTCACTGGCTTCCATACTGGTTAATACCGTCACAGCAATCAGTAGCGGTGCCTGGTCACCAAAAGGCAGCAGGGCCTCACGGGCTGCATTCATCATCCGTGCGCCACCACTAGCATGTACATTGACCATCCATACCCCAAGATCAGCCGCAGCAGCCACCGCGTGGGCAACGGTATTTGGAATATCATGGAATTTTAGATCAAGGAAAACCTCAAAACCCCGCGAATGAAGGGTTTTTACCCATGCGGGGCCAAAACGCGTAAACATCTCTTTACCGACTTTCAGACGGCAGCTTTGCGGGTCGATAAGATCGACCAGGGCAGTCGCCCGATTGATATCGTCAAAATCCAGTGCAACCAGCACCGGAGAGGTAACAGAAGATGGCGATAATACAGTCATGCAGGGTTCCTTAAACAAGCAGGCGATCAGGCTATCGGTAAACGGCGCTTATTTTACCTGCCTGACCCATGATGTCACCCTTTTTACATTCGGCACCCTTCATTGCCATAATCGAATAGTATGTTGTAACTAAAGTGGCTACAAAAAAAACAGAGCCTGTGGCTCTGCCTTGTGGTTATTGACCATCTAGACCACGGATCGGTTTGACAGAGGCCCACGTGCGGCAGGACGGGCAATGCCAATAAATCGCATGGGCGGTGAAACCGCATTTCTGACAGCGATAACGGGGTTTAGTGCGAATTTGTTCTCCAACCATGTTCCGCAGTACCGCTAAACTCTGTTTAGCACGACCGTCCTCAGCATCTTGGAGATAATAGTTGATCAGACGATGAAAGCCACGGGTAGTAGGATGGTTTTCTAACTGCTTGGTCAGAAACACCTGCGCCGACTCTGAACCTTCGTTAATATCAAGAATGTCCGCCAAATAAAGTTCAGCAGCGTTACCGGTTTCATCCGCTACACAGCGCTGCAAAAATTCCAGCCAAGGCTGCGGGGTGTTCAAGCGCTGATAACAAGCTTCCATCAATGGAAGAACTTCACTGATAAAATCAGGATCCTGTTGCAGTACCCGCTGCATGCTTTGCACCGCTTTCTGGTCTTCCCCTTTTTCGATATAGATCCGTCCCATCATAATAGAAATCCGGGCACAGTTTTTATCCGCAGACTCCCCTTTTTTCAGCAGGCTAAGTCCTTTATCTAAATCGTCACTGCTCATCGCCTGTAACGCCAGTTCACAGTAAAGATGAGCAATCACCGTCTTCTGTTTGCTCTGGCCCAGTTTTACTAATCGTTCAGCGGTATCAATCGCCTGGCTCCAATCACTGGTCAGTTGATAGATTTGCAGTAACTGCTGCAAAGCACTTTCACGAAAATCGGTTTCATCAGTCAATTGGGCAAACATATCTTCAGCGCGGTCATAGAGGCCGGCAGCCAGATAATCGCGCCCTAACTGCTGAACCGCCAGTAAGCGCTGGTCATAATCCAGTGATGTGCTTTCCATCAGAGACTGGTGAATGCGGATCGCGCGATCCACTTCGCCACGAGAGCGAAACAGGTTGCCTAAGGTAAGATGCGCTTCTATCGCCCCACTGTCTTCTTTAAGCATATCAAGAAACAGATCAACGGCTTTATCCTGCTGGTTAGACAGCAAGAAGTTAACCCCGGTGACATAGTCCCGTGACAGACGGTTAGCCTCCTGTTGTTTATCCTGATGCGCACTTCGCCGCCCCATATACCAGCCATAGGCGGCAGCAACAGGCAGAAGCAGAAACAACAGCTCGAGCATAGAGGGTTATTCCTTCACCACAGCTTTGCCGGTGCCGGTTGAGGTCGAAGTTTCAAGACGTTTGATTTTACGCTGAGCGTGGGACAACGCCAGGCGGACTCGCAGCCAGAACAGACCACAGATTACCCAGCCGAGGATAAAACCGGCACCAAACAAGGTGGCCAGCAATGTCGACACGCGATAATCGCCCTGAGCAAGCAGATAATTAAAAGTCACAACTTGGTCATTTTTCGATCCAAGGGTAATGGAGATAATAAAAATGAACAGTACGACTAAAAAAATCACTAAATATTTCACAATGCATCCTGTTATCGTGTTTTCCGTGGGGGTCCCGTGACCGGCAACCTACTGTTGCACTGTCTGCACGAAACCGTCTGCCTGCACCCTCCTATTATGGGGATGCAAATGCCTTTTACAATCATACTTTGCATTAAGCTAGACGAATAACGCCCTTCAGGGCCGTCTTACCGGCATTTTTAACAGCCAGCACAGTAAGCAAACCCATACCGCGGCCACTGATATTGACATTATAACATCCCGTGGCCAGTGCATGCCCATTGCCATCCGACTCCACATCACCATGATTGCCCAGCCAAACACCACACCGACGACCCAGCGATGACGGGTTGGCTTTACCAGCGCTAAGATAAGCAGTGCCCAGCAAGCGGCAAACATACTGTGCCCTGAAGGGAAAGCATAGCCGGTTTCCTCTTCCCAGTGCTGTTTCAGAAACCCTGGTAGTTGAGGGTAGCCTGCAGTGACTTGAATCACCCACTGACGGCGTTCCGCGGTTGGCTGCTGATAAAAATCTGTGGTCGGGGTTCCAGTGACCTGCTGCATCCATACGGCATAGGGACGGGGCTCCTTGACCTGGTGCTTAATCAGGGTGTTGATCCCCTGACCGCCCCATACCACTGCAACAATAAGCAGTGCCGCTTTCAATAGTTCAGTGCGGCCTGCCCCCTGCCTGCGTAGATAACTCAACAGCGCTACACCAAGTACCAGGGTGCTGACAACTCCCCACGGTCGAGTGACCGTTTGCGTCATGGCATAGAGAAATGGCAGTGCCGGCTGCGATGAGTGCGGTTGCCATTGCCAGCCGGAGCACCAGACGGCTACCGGCAATATCAAGAGGACCAGCATGCCGCTGCCGACCGTTGTTATCAGTTGTCGCATTATCAACACCTTGTTTGCGCTGTCTTTGTCAAAATAAGTATTACCTTTCCCTGCAGATTACCCTTATCCTGCTGGGTGTCGGATTGTGCTACTCGTGCCGGGCATGGCAGAGATTAATACCGACACAGTGACAATTATGGCACAATAAACGATTGAACTCTGGCATTCAGAGTGCTGATAACCCTACAGTTTTATAGTCGCGGAGTTTGACATGCAACTTAAGCGGGTGGCACAGGCCACACTGCCCA
>Ga0157364_1006545_pt1 | contig 11986 bp, 5 predicted proteins | sample AttsexASBM2_FD_111476 | JGI IMG/M metagenome (GOLD analysis project Ga0157364, IMG submission 111476) | Fungus gardens microbial communities from leaf cutter ant in Ribeirão Preto, State of São Paulo, Brazil - Atta sexdens ASBM2 | ecosystem: Host-associated > Fungi > Mycelium > Unclassified ...
AAAATCCGAAATAAAAATGTAAAGCAGTTTTAAAACACTTGTTATAGAGTAAAGAGACATATTAACTATATAAATTATAAATCGATAGTACAATCAAAAGTGTTCAAAAAAATAATTAAAACATTTTTTGTTTGGAGAAATATTTTTTTAATAAAATTCAAATTTTTAAAAAACTGACATTTTTTTGAAATACCAAAAAATTATGAAAAAGATTGGCATCTAACAATTTAGGTTAAACAAATCAATTATAAGCTCATTAAAAAAAAAAAATAAAAAAGTTAAATCAAAAATAAAAAAAATTAAATCATTCATAACATACATATAGAAAAAAATTATATTATATTTTTCATGTATATTTAGAATCTAGAAGTAAATTTTTTTAAAAGAAAATTTTTCTCTATTAATAAAAGTCAATCTCAGATTATACATGATAGAATTTTTAAATTAATCTTTTAGTACTGTAATATGAATTCGTCAAAAATTTCTGTTGGAAGTATAAATATTATCTACATGTAAATCGTTTCAATTGCTACACGCTCGAAATACATTAATCGTAAATTTTATTTCCATATCATACCTACAATATTTCTGCTAGTAAGAAATTCATTACGAGCGACCGCTAGATGATGGCGACCACGTACTTGATTACTTGGGGTGCGCATACATTTGCAGTGGCCGCGATTTACGGTTGCGTTTCCGGCAAGGCCGGAAACGGACGGCCGTGCCGGAGAACGCGCCGCTGGGCGATGTTGCGCAGTGTGGAACGGAGACGTGGAACTTCCGACGAAAATGAATTATTCGGTTGCCGGCTATCTTTCGCAGTCGACGAAAAACAGATAGGTACGTCTGAGAAAGAAGAGGATCCAGCAGAGAATCGACAACGGTGGCGAAAGAGAGGATGAAGAACCGGAAGGTTCAAACGCGTTCGCTCTCTCGCCATGTTACTCCCCCGCCGAGAATTTATGGTACATTGATTCCACGCGCTACTGCTGATTCGTGCTGATTTTTTTCTAAGAGCGATGAGGTCGTGAAAGCATCGAATACTGTCTTTCAATGGCGGTAGATAATATCACAAATCTTTCTGTATTTACCTTCTGCAAAAATTTGAAATTTGTAATGTAAAAAAGATTGTAAATAAAATATGATAGATATAAAATTCTATGAATAAGAATGGAAAAAGAATATGAAACATAATTTTTCTACAAAAATCAATATATTTTGTGTTTTTAAAGATTTCAAAATGGCTTAATTAATTAATAATTCTGTTATATTTTAATATTTTTTTTTATTAATTCTTTTAGAAGTTAATATTTTATCACTTTAATTATCACATATTGTCTCCATTATATGTCTTCAAACATACATTCAATACAGTATTCTTTAAATTGTGCAACAAAAAATCTTATCATTTGTTGTTAAACTTTAGTAGAAATGTGTGGATTATAGTCTTACGCAAAGAATTTATGTTTTTTAATATTGTTGTGTAACAAAATAAATAAAATTCTCAGTATTATATAAACTTAGATTGTAAACATTAAATTCTTATTCTATTTATAAAAGGTGTTTATTGAATGCTGACAAAATCCGAATGAAATAAATCCTACTGCTGGTTGATATTACAGGATTTTAGCTCTTTTGTGTATTACCTTCCGTCGGAAAATTCATAGAATTTAAATTTCAAACAGATATTTGTTAACTCTTATTTACAATAATCGTCATGATAAGATACTAATAAATATCACTCATTTTATTTATCAATGACAATCAAAGATACATCAATTTTCTAATAATTATTTTTGGACTTACAAAGCTTGCTTCTCATAAAACAGTATTCATAATCGTTAGCTAATAAGATTTTACATATAATGTATATGCATACATATATAATTAATGTCTTACATATGGTATGTAAATAAGACCATATATATAGTGCTCCTGAACCGTTAAATATTTTGTGCGCTAATAGAGCAAACTAAATTGAATCGAAAAATCCTCGATTTTGCAATTTTTTCAATAGTTAACAAGATTTTTATTAATTACTAAAAATCGCCGAATATTGATCCTCAATAATTTTTTACTCAAGTATTATGAACTTTATTTATTAAAAACAACAAGAGACAAAAATTATTTATTTTCTTCTCATAGAATTCTAAGAATTTTATTCAGAATTTTTTATCAACTTTTTAATACTAGATTTTCTTATTGGACTTTCTTAATTAAAATTATTTTTACCAATATGAGAAAATGCAATACTAACAAATTTTTTTTAAATTCTCAAAGCTCGATCTATGAAAAAGAAAAATAAACAATCTTGTTTTTCTACAAAGTTGATAGTATTTGAATAAAAAATTATTGAAAAACAATATTCGGCAATTTTTATTAATTAATGATTAATTATTAATATAACTTGTTAACTATTGCAAACATTGTAAAATGCTAGAGGACTTTTCGACTCAGTTTAGTTCGCTCTACCAGCATATGATATTTTTGGCGATCATTCTGGGATACTCTGTACATAAATAAGGGTATATCTAACCCCCACTAATCGTATAAAGCTATTACTAATAAAAAATTGAGTCGAAAAGTCCTCTATCATTTTGCAATATTTTTGTTACAATTTTCGCAATATTTTTTAGTAGTTACCTAATGAACCAAATATCTAAAATCGATCATGTATAAGACAACTTTAAAATATCTTTAACAGAATCTTTTTGAGAAATATCATCAAAATATATTTCACAAGGAGCACTGAATAATATCTTAAAATTGTCTTATACCTCGATTTTATTCATTTATTCGACAACCTTTAGAAATTAATACCATCATATCTCATTATCTATTGTCAAAATTGTAAAATGGTAGAAGACTTTTCGTTTCAGTTTTTTTATTAAAATAGCATTGTGTGATTAGTAGGCATTATTTCAGAAACACTCTGTATATATAAAATATCATTTATTAGTGGAATATAAACAGAGAGAAATCTTTCTCTCTTTAATATAAATAAGATCTTATTTATATCAAAGAGAAACCTGAGAGTGGACATCTCGGCCTTTTTTAGACAAAGACGAATAATCAATTTTCATTATTTGTCCTTATCTAATCTACGTATTAGCATGGAAAAGAACCACAAAAACGTGGATATTATCCTATGAGGTAGATAAAGAAAATCAGAATATCCTCTCAAGTTTCTCTCTGATATAAATAAAATCTTATTTATATTAAAATCTGAGTAAAAATTTCGAAATTTTTATTTAAACACCAATTTATCAACAATTGATGGTAATATTAATAATTCTTCTTTGACACATATTGATACTGAAGAGTATAAGTTTGTTGGTTGTCAGTAAAAACAAAAATATCAACAGTCAATATCAAGCAAAATTCATTAGATATCAAACTTTCGTTATCAATATCTAATCAATGTTATCCATTGATGAAAATTTTATTTATAGGAATAATTGATCTACATAATCATTTAAGCTTCATGGACTTAAATTGATTAAATTGCAGAAACTCATATCACGTACATACATTCTCATTTTTGTATGTTTTTATAAATGATAGTATAATAAATTGCCAAAAAAAAGTGAAACCAAAAGATATAATTTAATTTTTAAAAGAAACGAATAAATTTTAAATTAGATCATGTAAATTTTTAAACACTTGATAAACAGTTTAATGATAAAATATAATGAATTATGATCTGTACAGCACACTTTATTTAAGAAACATCCTGGGCACATTCTTAGGACATTTAAAAAGCATAGAACCATCTTCTAAATATCTTTTCAAAGCATGCTTTGAAAATTTATCCTGTATAGGGATATAATTAACTTACTGACACCTATTCGTAAGAAGCATGAAGCAATTTAAATTCGTCTCTTAAAAATTATTTATTTTCATATTATATATTCTTATCAGAATTTTGTATTAATCATCTTTTTTTTTAAATTCCTCAAATTTCTGCTTTACAAAGGGATCATCCGAACACAGATAACATTTTATTTTTATTTAACATTCGATGAACATACACAAGAAAGATATATAAAATGATACACACTCGGAATTCGAACATATTCCAGAGAGTAAATAAGATAAACTTTAATAAGTTAGGAAGACGTAATAAACTTACAGAAAAAAATTGATAAAAATATGTAATCTGATTGGAAAATCTTATCCGAATTAGAGAGAGAGAAAGAAAGAGAGAGAGAGAGAGAGAGAGAGAGAGAGAAAGAGAAGAAACTTGGATATTTTAAAAAGTTAAAATATAAATAAGCAACTTCTTTTCATCAATATGAGTGTACAAAATTGATCAATGATAATTACAAGTTAAAAAAGTAAAGAATGAATAAAATTATGTTATTAACCTTAACTATACCTTATGTTATAACCATAATTCAACTGGAGCTTTGAAATCTTAAATGAATTTTCAATTTTGAATTATTCTGCCTTAAATATAAATATGTACAAAAAAAGTGAAAAATGTTTTGTGTTATACTACTGTAAAATCATATTGTTGAACATTGAAAGAATGTACCAGAATTTTTTCAGATTTTTTTAAAGCCAAAAGCCTCTTCGAAGAAACACAATCACTGATTGTGTTTCGATTGGACTAGAAAAGCAGTGAAAAACATTGGACTACGCGAAGGATTAATCTATTGAATACTATTGGATGATATTGGATGATAAATTATTATCATTGCAGTTATTTTTAATTCGCAATCTGTAAAATTTTATAATTTTGTATTATTAAGAATATATTTATTCTCTTTTAAAAAAGAAAGGAATACTGTTAAACATTAAAAAAAAAAAGTTTAATTTCTTCTTAAAAAGAAAAAATACTTTACTTTATTATCAATCGGGATATTCATTTTTTTGATATTGTTATAAATATAACTTAAGTAATTGTTTATTTAAGAAATAATACGTATATAAAAAATATTTTAGATCAAATAAAAAAATATTACTTAATATAATATAAAGCATTTATTTCTGTCATACAATATTCAATGTTATTGACAAATGACAAAAAGTTCAAAGATCAATTCTTGCATTATAAAGTTTTATTTAATATCTTTATCCCTTTCAAATCCCTCTTTTATTTTTCATCAATTTAAATTGATTTAAAGTAACTTTGCAAGAGTGTTCAGACGACTCTATAAAAAATCCCTTTATTGAATCAAAAGATATGGGTTAATCGACAAAATACTCATCCTTTTTCACAGGCCCTCAAATTTTTTTGTCGACATCACTGAAATCCGAAAGCGGCGTTAAGGAAGCAGAACAATACGTGACTTGCGCCTTGTAAGGATATCAGGGAGCGTTTTGATGAATGACAGGAAGTCGAAGAGAACTGAAGGAAATTCTATTCAGCGATTAATTGTTACGCCATTACAGCTTGAGCCATCAAGCGGTCTCTCGCGGCTCTCAATAAGTTAAATTGAGTGTGAATAATATTCGGAGCTGCAAGCCCCTCCCCGTCGAAGATTCGCGCCTTAATGTCTCTTTCCTTCGTTTAAACTGCTGCATTCTCTAACACGCGGATATCCTAGGATCTCTGCTTTCTTCTCTGAACACGGCGATCTTTAATTGATCGTTAAAAGAGCCTTAACTCACTTCGCCAACGACTGTTTCGTGAATAAAGCCGATTCCTCTCAACTTCAGTTCCTCAATTTTATCTCGTTATTGAGAGGCATCGGTAGATTTCATGCACGAATTAATTCGACTGTAATAAATTTACGAAATTATGAATAAACATTCAATCGAATTCTCAAATATCTGTGCCATCTGTAAAACCCTTCACTAAATAATCAGAGCATTCATTGACATTCTAATTTTTTATATTATTTAAAGAATTTTAATCTTTTAATATACGGTAATAAATAGAAATTGACCCATTATAATAAATTAATTACAAGAAATTTAAGAAAATATAATACAAATTGGAAAATTTACAATCCTTCGTTAAATAATCAAAATACTCGATGATTTTCTCGTTTTTTATATCATTTAGAGAATTGTAAAATTTACAATGATAAGAATATAGGACTTTTTGCGTGTTAAATATTACAACCGCAGTTATTATCTTTTCTGAATTAAGGTGCAATGTCCAGCATTCACAAAAATTACGACGCTCTGCCGTGGATTTTTAATGCACCGGCATACCGAGAATTCCGTATTCACTTCAAGCACGCTCACTTTAATTAATTGTTGAAGCAGGATTTTAATTTACTCGCGTGTTAAATATTTCGAGAATGAAATAACTCCTCGACTCGATCTTAGGTAAAATGTAGGGACAAGTTATTCAAATTATTCTCACTCCCGTAAGATTGTTACGATTTAATAAAGATACGTTTGTCGCGAGAATTGAATGGATTTTCTTCATAATGTAAAATAAGTGATACACCGTTATTTATAAGATTCACTCGCTGTCGTAATTAGCATCGCTTAATGAAGGCTATACGATGATGTTATTTTAATCGCGAGAGTGAAGTAGACAGGTGATAACAGTCCTTTCGATGAGAGTAATTAAGAAAATTGCATCAATTTCTCAGCATTTCAAACGCGCAACTGTCTTTACAGACGACGTTCTGTGTACCTCGATGATATTTATTCGTCAAAAGCGAAATCGCTATTTCCCTCCATTTTCATAGACTCGCTAATTAAATGATTGTTATCCTTCGTTTTTATGCATCGGAAAATACAGTTTACTAATTTCATTGCTTACTAAGGAAGAAATTATGTCACGGCATCTTCTCAACAAATGTTTCGGTTTATTTATTAATTAGTATAATGTAACCATTTTCATAACGCACTATTCCGTGAGTGTTACTTGAGGAACAGTGCGCTATGAAAAAAGGAATCAAGAAAGAGATAAAAACGAATAAGCAATATGAAATATATCAGAATGAGTGTAACGCAATTCGTAAGATGTCCGACAATCCCTTACAACGACGTTAATCTACAGTATAGAATTCGTCTTGGATTCTGGGAACACCAAGCTTCCCACATTAATTAATTAATCCGCGTTCTAATCGAACTTCGTTGTTTAGTGAACCGCGACTTCCAACATCGTTCACGATTTCAGTGATCACGTTTTATCGTATATAGGTATCTCCCTGTCTCTGCTTACGTAGAAGTAAGGTAGAAACGAATTACCCACGCGTTAAAATATTTATTAGAATATTTATAGCGACCATTCGAGCAACTACTTTCAGTAATCAATACTTTTTTCCGAACAATTTGCAAGTACATTGATTGGAAATTCGACGAAATCAAGTAATGTAAAAAAAAAATAGTCAAAATACGATAGTCACTGTAAAATCAACAGTCTATAAAACCAACAATATAAATTTGAGCAACGAATTTGTAGAATCATATTATATATTTTTATTAATCAATAATCTTAACGTTAAAATAAATAATTCTAATATAATGTTATTTTATTAAACTACGGCGCCTATAATTTCCAATCCGATCGATTTAAACGTCGATTTAACGTCGGAATTGCTTATTACGTTACTTATTACACGCGCTGTTATATTTTTCCGGTCGTAAGATTTCTATCCTTTCATCCGAAAAGCCGTCTTTTGCCTCGCGACGGATATTATTCTTATATCCTCACGGTTTCAATGTTACTTTGGGGGGCCATCTCCCTCGTGAGATATGCATGCTATATGCAAACCTATGTATTATTTCAGTATTCCATACTGTGCAATATTGTGTCAAAAACGAGTGAATCTTTAATACGCCGTGTCATAAATCTCGCATTCCGTTTCGCCTACATCTCACATCCCGTGGCCGTTTACACGCCATACGTTATTTACGTCTATACAGCGCAGTGCTCTCTGCCCTTTCAATATTCCCTTAACAATGTTTCCTCTATAAATTCCATAACTTTATCGGTTTTTCGGTGCCGCTTATTGTCAAATCCAAAAAGTATCTTTTTATAATATTAGAACCATGTTTTAATATTAGAAATCGTGATTTATTAAATTAACACTAATATCGCAGACATAAAAAAGTGTTTGGTTTACTTTTCTTAATAAAATATATATTTTTTTTTAGATATCTAATATTTCATATTTACTATATTTAAAATGACAGCAATTTTAAAAGAATGTCAATTTGACAATTTTTATTTTGAGAAGCAAAAATGTTTCGTTGTAATTACTGTAAATTCTTTAACTAGTAGATATTTTTGTTAGAGAAATTAATTACCACAGTTTAAAACTTTCAAACGAAAATTCTAAAATAAACTATATAATTGCTTCATTAAAGACGAGTGACATGGCATTATGTAATTTACTTCAAGATTGATATTTTTAAAATAAAGTTCTACGACTCGAATTCATTAATTTCTAAACTATTTTCTATTTAGAAAAAAGGAACAAAATTATAAAATTTTCACAACATTCTGAAGCATAAAAAATTTCTTTAGCTACAACGATTTGTACATTCTTCCCTATCAAATCACTCACCCGCGGAATCTCATATATTATTTTTATTTTGTATTTTTTCCGTTTTCACGTTGTCTCCTTTTTTCACAAACGTACATATATAAGTATCATTCTAGTCTGCACGGCTCATAAGTATCGCATCGAGAATGACTAAATCCATTGGGAATTTGTTTTTCGAGTCTCGCATGTAAAGGATATGGATGCTTGAAAGCAGTAAATACCACGGCAGAGGTGTCTTCACACTGGTCCCATCCATCTGATCGAGATCCTGCAATCCTTTGATCCCATTCGGATTCGAAGTTCGTGGCCTAAGAGAGTGCTCGTGAGACAAGTTGGAGGAAGTATTGGATATCTGTCATCGGGATTTTCGTCATTTCATCAATGCAACAAATAATGTCACGCACATGAAAATGTTTCATTTATGTCAAATTGTGTATCGATAAATATTTCTAAAATTATATTAGGAATTAAACTATAAAATTTTACATACTACAATGAGACTTACAATAGACATTCCAAAACTTAAATTAATTATTTTATTATTTTATTATTTTATTACTTGTGTATTTACATTATCTTAACAAAATCATTTATTATTGTTAAATAATTTATTATTAACATATATTATAATAATGTGATAATTACAAATTATTATTAAAAAGTACTATTAAGAAACTCTCTTTAATAATTTATGTTTAAATGGAATAAAATAGTAATATTAGAGCGGCTCTAAAAATAAATCTAATATAAATAAAACGTCTAGATCCTCCATGAATGTTGGTGTATATATAAATTAAATAACGTTATACAATTCGTAATCAATTAGTAATTTGTACTTGACATTATTTGGACTTCTGCATTGAAGGTCTTAAATTTAGAGTCAAAACATTAGCGTTTATTTTACTTCATAAAAAATATAAAATTAACGTTCTTAAATTTTAACGTTTGGTAAGTACATTCCAATTGTATCTATTGCGTCATAGATACAGTGAGTGCAAAAAGTACAGAGAAATATTTTATAAAAAAACTTTATTTTTAAAAAGTAAATATTATCCAGCGAGAAATCGATGATTCCAACACCAATTTGATTGACATTGTTTCGTCATTAATTGACTTAATTGACATTCTTGAGTAATTAATTTATTCGTAAAGACTAAAATAGATTGTATGTTTCTTAAAATTACATATACCAAAAAGAAGTGTATTAATTATAGAAAATATTGATATCATCTGAAAAGTAAGCAAAAATTAAAAATTATATTGTTGTTTGGATGCTCAAAAAGTATTCGTACAGTCGAAAAATTTAGCTTCTAAAATCAGGAATACATGCGAAGCTCATTTGTTTATGTATTCATTGTATAAAATTATTAATGTTTATTTTCTATAAATAAGACATTTTTTATAAAAATTTTCTTTGAATACTTTCTGCTCTCACTGCATTTAATTTACAAATAGTGAAAGCTCACATAGGCACTTGTATTAAATCTATATTTGCGCAACAAAGTGTAACTAATATATACATTATTTTTTATTTTTTACATTCTTTGCTTGCCACTTGGTAACGCCGTTGACTTGCAGTCAATGCTTCGTAGAACTTCCGGGAAGTAAATATTAAAAATACGGCGACATTCATTTCTATTCTCGCGGATGCATATACTCGTAGAATCTTGTCGAAACTTTCGTCGCAATCTCGAGGAGCGAGTACCACGGCCCGACAGCTACCACCTGCTACACCCACAATATTATTCTCGTAAAATTTTTATCAGAAGCACGTTGAACATCATGGCCCGCCACCACTTGAACGCGTATTACACTTAAAATGTCTGAAACGTAATCGTAACATCTAAAATCCGATATTAATCCTTTAAGATCGTGGATCTTCCGCGCACGCGTTAATATTTTGATATTAATGTACAATAATCTCTCTAAGAATTTCTCAGAGTTGTGCATAGTCTTCATCCGCTGTATAATACAAGAATGGGAACTTTATATCTTGAAAATAACGTGACATTAGATTTTGAATTCTTGAAAGTATTCGAAATTTTTGCCTTAAGTTAACAACAAAAATTCTAGGCATCCTTTTATTTACATTATAAAAAAAAAATCTTGGATCGTTCAGTAGATAAAAATTCTTATATCAATAATTTAATTCCATCATGCTTTTTATATACGAAAATAAAATTAATTGTCTCATTAAAATGATTACATTTTATAACAGATTAATGCAATGGTTACATAAATAATATTTCCATAAAAGATTATATATATATATATATATATAAAATTGCATTAGATTGCAAGCAAATTAGTGATAAATGCCACATTTTTTTAATCGCGGGATTTGTTTCATCGCGTGCGCACCACTTGGAAAATGTCGAATTCATATGATACAGAAATATACGAAACGGGACTCATGAGAATTCCTCCGAAATATGTAAAATAGAATTTTCTAGCGCGACGGGTCGGAGAGATGCGAATATTTCTGCACGTACACAAGAGTTCAAATTATCCTAAAATTACACCGGCACTGCGTCCCCGTATATTTTGCATCGCGCTTCCTCTTACACGTCGCGTTGATTACATTTTATGCAGGTCTCTCACGATCATAATGCACGTTGCATTACGGTAACATTTAGTGTATCTCCAAAGATCGCGCGGTAATTATAATTGCAACTGCATTTTAAAACCTCTTTCATGAGACTCGCTTTATTAGACCTATTAGAGATTGCATGTTACTAAATGGTACATTTTATTGTAGCACATAAAGCGAACGTAACGCGCTGTCTGGCAAATAAAACTATGACAAAAAATTTTAATAATTCTTTGTCACAGACTTTGTAACATATTATTAACGCAGAATGGTAAATCATCTGACAAATGTTAAAATAGTTTCCGTCAGTTAATAAAATAGCCGAAACACGTGCTATAAAAAGGATAAAGTAAATATTTTTCACTTTCTTCCATTTTTTTGCGACATAAAATTAATATTGTAAATTAAAGGAAAACTCATATTCTCTACATATTCTTTAAACTTTATAAAAACAGAGTCTTATTTCTAAAGAGTAATTAAATCGAGCCTTATTCTAAAAAGTAATTAAATCGAACTTTTAAAAAAGAGTGATTCAGTTTTCAATCCTTAAGAATAAGATTTTTCTTTTTAAAGAGTAAGATTTACTTTAAAAGTTTTAAAAATATATATATACATATATATATACATATAAACATATTAAAAAAATGTATATACAGCATTTCACTTTTGTGAAATATATATATAACATTCCAAATTCATTATGGCATTTTAAGATATTAGTAATGTAATCAAATTGACGATTAATTCAATTATTATTTCAGTTTCAATTATTATTAGGAGTACAAATTAGTTCGGTCCGTTTCCCTAAAGATGCTCCAGCTGTTGTGAATGGTTCATAGTGACAGCTGATTTTGACAGTTTCAGAGAGATTAAACATCTGCTAATAATATTCAGTTTATATCGCTTTGAATTTCATACAAAAATCTTGATTTTTACT
>Ga0157364_1006546_pt1 | contig 11985 bp, 10 predicted proteins | sample AttsexASBM2_FD_111476 | JGI IMG/M metagenome (GOLD analysis project Ga0157364, IMG submission 111476) | Fungus gardens microbial communities from leaf cutter ant in Ribeirão Preto, State of São Paulo, Brazil - Atta sexdens ASBM2 | ecosystem: Host-associated > Fungi > Mycelium > Unclassified ...
ATGGTATATTAACTGATACTTCTAATGCTTTACGCATTTACGAGGTATTTAATCTTTGAAAGACATCAATGATTTTTCTCGTTCAAAGCACTTAATGTCAAAAGAAGGAATTATATCCAAATTATAAGCTTGTAAATCTATGGAATTGTATAATTTATGTATGTCCGTTTAATTTTAGTGTAATAAGTATGTGTCCTTTTCGTTAAATGTTTTAAAGAAACAATTTTAATTTGTCATCAGAATCTATTTAACATTGAAAATGATCTAGTTTAAGGTCGAAACGTCTATTTTATGTAATTTTAAATATTATTAAATAATAACAATCAACAACTCGCTATTGTTCTTAATTCCTTGTCTATTATATACTTGTAAGTTAGTATACTATTAAATATACTACTAAATTAGTAATATTTAGTATACTACTAAGATTGACTATATTCATTGGGACAATCCCAACGAACTTATAAATGGAATGTCTGCGATTGTTCGAGACTTCATGCCAGGCATGTCTCGACAACGAGATTTTGTCAATTATTGAGAAGCTTCGCGAGGTCTGATTATAAATTAACCTCATTCTATACACTAATACACGAATATGATGATCTGTAGTAGACGAATGTGAATTTGTAGCAGTCGAGATGCGACCTTATACGCGATTCAAGAGATTACAATTACATTCTCATCGTTGTCGACGTGCCGCTCAAAGCTAAAAGCGGGAACGAGGTGGTGACGAAGGCGATCGCAAAAATCAGGACTCGGCAAAATTTGCACTTCTCAGCTGATTTTCGATTTGGTTCTGCCCTCCGCTATTCCCCTCACTTCCCGCGCGCAGTCCAAATACTGTTTGACGTTTAGGAGTGTATGACGCTCGTAGACATGAGGTCCATTCGTTTTGGATGCTCATGCTACAAACATTGTTTTTTTTCGTTCATTACATAACTAAAATAGAATGAAGCAACGTGTAAGATTGAGCGTTTATGTGTTCCAATAGGAATTCATTTTGAATAATTTTGTAATTCGTACTCTAATAAATTCTTGAAATCACGTTAGACACTTGCTTGACAGTTTATATTGCTCCACGCTTTGAAATGAAGAGAGAAAAGGACAGGCGTGATCTGATAAAGATATCAATCGTAGCAACACATCATTTATTTCTTCGTAGTTAGCAGATTTGGGTTCTGAACCCATTTCGGTTCGCAAAAGGGGCGTGGTTTGTCTAAAATGAGCACACTATATCAGTCCCTTTCACCATGGTATACCGGCTAATAGGCACCGGTACATTAGGTTACCTGTAATAAAGCCGCCACAACGTCTATAAAATAACTATTCACATTCATGTAGCAAGAAAAGGTCAAATTTTGTTCCATAGTATAATTAGGTGATATTTCGTACGTATCTTTGTATTATTGAATTAGTTATTTATAAATTAGTATACATGTAATATATTGTAACATTATATAATTATTATATTGTAACATTATATAAATATTATAATCTTCTTCAGTCGTATTAAAAGTGCTATTATTTTATTAATTATAAGAAGATTTTTAATGTATCTGTGATCTAATATCATATTATGGTGTCAATATTTTAAAAGGTTTAAATAAATGCATTAAGGAGTATGATAATGTGCAGGTACTACGCCCGGCTGGGGAGGCAAAACATTTATTCTTCAAGGTTTTGGTAACGTGGGTTTGCACTCTATGCGTTATTTACACCGCGCGGGCGCTGCATGTATAGGAGTGATCGAACACGATGGATCTATTTGTAATCCAGAAGGTATCGATCCAAAGGTACGTGGCAATTGTCTCCAGCATAACTATCTCAAATCTTTGTACAATTACGTAATAAAATTGATGACAAAACTTTTTTTGTTTAATATTTATTCATTTCTATGTGTTTCAGGAATTGGAAGAGTACCGTATAGAAACTGGTACTATCGTTGGTTTCCCTGGAGCGGAGCCATATAAAGGCGAAAATCTCATGTATGAGCCGTGTGATATATTTATACCTGCTGCCATAGAGAAAGTAATTACCAAAGAGAATGCGGGACATATCCAGGTAAAGATTACTGCACGTAAATTATTTCTGTATATTATAATTGTTAATATACTGGTTTCATAATTATTCATCTACAGGTATATCAGATAAATATTTTTTTTTTTAAATTAAATGCCAAGACATTTACACAATGTACCTAGTCTGCAAGACTAACAACATTTCTTTTTTTACCTAATATTTAACCTGCTTCATGTTCATATATATTAAAATTTTTCCATTGAAAATATCTTATAATCTAATACTCATAAATTTCTACTATCGATCAATTCGAAGATTTCCTCTTGAATCTTTTAATTAGTCCACTTTGGTCTGATGCGCTTCTATATTAGAATAGTCCTATAGTCTTTTCTTGTGTTTTTGTGCAATTCTTTTTGTCTTAACAGCGATTGTTTCCACTTTTAGATCTCTATGGAGATCGTCGCGGATGTATCAAAGAGCACTAACAATGTTTCTGAGAACTTTGTTTTGAAATGTTTGGATTTTTAGATTACTCGGTTTATTGCAATCCCAATTGAATACCATATATCTAAATTGGTTTCAGTATCTGCTTATATAATAGTAGTTTATTGTGTATTGTCAGTGAATTTCTTCCTATTAGCCAATACATCTTTTTGTATTTAGTTCGAAGTTCTTTTACTTTCTTCTTAATTATGTTCTTTCCAACGCAGTTTGGCAAGATTCATCCTCCAGGTATTTTGACATAAGGGATCTTTGATCTTATTTAATTTAATTGGTAGTTACTTTATTTTTCTATTAATAAAGTTTACCTGTATAGACTTATTTTTTATTTAATTTGATTTGTCCAGTTTTTTTTATTAATCTTGTTTATTACTTCTTATAATTTATTTGTAGTCTCCTCAATATAATATAAATTAAAAAAAAATATATATATTGTTGCCTACTGACAAGATGGCTGTGTCATCTGCGAATGTGGCAACAACCATATTTTTTACTTTGGGGACATCCCTAATATAGAGCAAGTACAGCACCGGACTCAGTACACTTCCTTGCGGCATTCCAGCTTATTTCTTTCAGTTCCGAATAAGTTTCATCTTGTTTAATTCTAAAGTATCTTTCCTTTATATATGATTCAAGTAGGGAATAATGTTGGATTGGAAAAACATCCCTAAGTTTAAGCAGAAATCCTTGCGCTAGATCTTGTCAAACGTTTGGGTTACTAAGAAGACTCTATCTAAGAAGACTTCTGAAGAGATTTTTTTTTTCAATAGTATTGATTATTTTGTGCACTTGATCAATTGTTGAATGTTCTCCGCGAAAATCAAACTGATGCTCAGGTATAATTCCTGAGTTATCAATTAGTAGTTTTATTCGATTAAGTATTAGTTTTAGTAACTTTAAGTAACTTTTGATATTTTTGGTAATAATAAAATAGATCTATATGACTTAATTTCATTGGGAGATTTACCCGATTTGGGAATTATTATATCTGCTATTTTTTACAGTTTGGAAACATATTTTAATCTATACGAAGCATTAATAAGATACATCAATTTAACTACTCTTTGTCGAGGAAATTGTCTGAGTACTTCTCCTTTGATAAGATCAAAGTCAGATACTTTTTTTAGGTTTAATATTTATTTTAATTATTATTCTATTATTATTCTAGCCACTTTTTTTAGACGTGACCAATTTTATTTCTTCCTCTTCGATTCCCTCAATCTTTCGTATCTGCTCGTCCTGCTCTCTCTTATGTCCTTCATTGTTACTTTCTCTTCCACGTCATTTGGAGATATCTTCCAAACATTCTGCAAATATTTTTGCTTTTTTCTTATCTCTTGCCCATTTACCATCTTTCGTTAGTATTGGCGGTATTTAATTTGTTATTTGTCTCTTTTGAGACTTTCCTGACTTTCTATAGTTTATAGTCAGTATATTATCAGTATATATCAACTGTCATCGATTTGAAGATAGTTATATTGAATAACATTGTATTTATATTGAATTAATCTTTACTCAATTGAATTATTAAACATTAAAATTATTTAATGATTTTTAATTAATTTCTTGGAAGTGTTTTTATTTCATATATCTTTTATGTATTATTTTAAAAATTAATTGATTGATTTAAAAATTGATTGATGAATAACTGAGTTGATCTATGATTTATTACATTAATTTGATGAAACGATGATATTATAATTAACCTGAAATTTTAAATGACCTTAGACGGTAATCAAAAGATGATAATCAAATTATATTTTTGAAGGCAAAGATTATTGCAGAGGCTGCTAATGGACCGACTACTCCTGCTGCAGATAAGATTCTGGTTGACAGGAATATACTTGTAATCCCGGATTTGTACATTAACGCTGGTGGTGTCACGGTTTCGTTCTTTGAGTGGTTGAAGAACTTGAATCACGTGTCATATGGTCGTCTAACTTTCAAATACGAAAAGGAGTCTAATTATCATCTCTTAGGTATGTTAGATAACAAATTTAATTAATCAAAATAATAATAATGAAAAAGTCATATTATTACGAGCATGAATAAGTGACATAATTATTAAAATTCGTACTAATCAAGGGACGATTTGGGGTCGGCGCGATAAACAATGCGCAATATTCTATTATAATAATTCTAAAACTTTAAATAATTTAGGATTATAAAAATTTCGAAAATTATTACAAAAGTTCCGTACGTTTCGATTATATATTTTAGCCATCTTCAGCAAATTTTATATATACTTAAAATTCCTACCGCAGAAATAATATAAGATTTATGCAATGTTGTTACGTTTATGCGACTTTATAATGTTGATCATATTCAGCGATACACAAAACTTCAGAAAGATGCAGAAAATGACTGTGCTGTCCAAGTTACCCGGCTCATTGGAAACATTTCTCAATTTTCTATCTATATAGATATTTTCTATATATATTTTATTTATTAGATACCATTGAACAGCAAATAAACAAAAAAATTTTTTTTTGCTTATCTCATAACCAGTGAATCACTACACGACAAAATATCTTTACAGAATCGTCAGTTATTAAAATATATTTGAAGAAAATTCACTCGTCAATAAAAACTATGAACTCTTTCAAACATCGAACTTGTTTGAGTGGTACGAGCGGCATGTCATCGAATCTATTGGTTGGTATCTCTCGAGGAATTTCAAGAACGTGATAGTGGGTGGGCGTTGCCGCGAATCATGAATCTTACAATAAACATCGATAAGTGTAATCCAATGCGCATGGGATGTCGATTCGAAATGCTGCGAAAGATAATGACAAAAAGAGCGATTAACGTGCGATAATTTATGGACAATGCATTCGCGTGTCGGTGATCGCCGTTCTGTACCCAGTCGAAAGAAACGCGGATCGTGAATCTTCTTACCCACACTATACGATAGAGCTGAATTTCTAAAATATAAAATTTCCTATAATTAAAAGACGTAACGAAATTCGAACGTCTCAACGACGTGTTCATTAATGTATACGGTATCGAGGGACAGAAAACGCTCTCTCGATGCAACTCGCTGACGATAGAAAGGAAAGAAATATGTCAATTTACTATATTTGCAAGATCCGCAAGACAACAATGAGCCATTTCGTATGGATCAAGAATCTGTAAATATATGATTAATAAAAGCAAATTCTTCTTTGAAAAAAAAATTAACATTATTTATTTTGATGAACATTATTTTGCAGCTGTTTACATTATTTTCATTCTAACGAGAGCAGTCACACATGATAGATTGCCGACGGATAAACGACTGCACTATCCGACTACCGAGCGACGATGACAAGTGATTGAGTTTTAACTATAGAAAGGAACGAGTTTCATTTGTCGTTTACGCTGATCTAGATAGAATGCATCCTCGAAAAACTGATAGCATCAGGAAGCGCATGTATCAACATCATCATCATCAAGTATTTAGCATAGGATACTACGTGCGCTATTCGTACAATTCGCTGCCAACATATCGATTTCGTCGCGATCTGGATTGCGTTTCTTGGTTCGTCGAAAACTGCGAAGTTTAGCACATTGCGTAAAAAAAATTTTAGCAGCTAATATCTTCATGGAAACTTTGTCGAACGAACAGTGGGAGACATTGCGCAGCGCGACGCATTGTCACGTGTACGAAAAGCCTTTCGCGCTAGATGATAATCGAGTAAGCGATTATTGCCGTTTAACTAGTTTTTACAGGGGTCCCGCACACATTCAAATTGCAATTTAAATTATAAAAACTCATATTTTATTCCCATAGTTTTCTACAATTTATCAGGCTATGATTCACAATTTATTATCAAAAAAATAGCTATAGCATATGAAGGCTGTATAGAATTATTACCAATAAAGGAAAAATATATATCATTTACAAGAAATGTTAAAGATACCGCTGAAAGATTCGGAATAACATAAAATTATGATTCATTGATCCTTATAAATTTTTAAGTCTCGACAATTTAGCATTCTTTCTCAATAAAAATGAAATTTCGAATTTTACAATGCGAATTTCAAAATTTGTCCGAAGAAAACTTTGATTTACTGACACAAAAAAGGATTTTTCCATACAAGTATTGTACATTAATTGCGCTAACAAGCTGCAGGATACGTGTTTACGACTGCGCGAATCATTCTACAGTTTCCTTGACTGGTGACACTGTATCCGAAAGCGATTACGCGCACGTCACGAACGTTTGGCAACAGTTCTCTGTTCAATCCTTGGATGAATACAGCGATCTATATTTAAAAACGGATGTGTTGCTGTTAGCCGACATATTCGAAAATTTTCGCGATAAATGTATTGAAAGTTACGGTCTCGATCCGTATTATTATACTTTATCAGGTTTTACGTGGGACGCTATGCTGAAACATACGCGCATAAATTTCGAACTGTTCACTAACATATGGTGATTTTATCGAGCGCGGTATACGCGACGGTCTTAGTCAATGTTTCAGGTACGCGCGAACTAATAACAAATATATGCAGTATAACCCGTCGCAACTTTCTATGTACTTGATGTACTTCGATGTTAATAATCTATGCAGATGAGCGATGTGTCAACTGTTACCGTACGCCAAATTTCGATGGGTTGAAAACGTTTCGGACTTTGACGCGCGATAGCTCAAGATTTGCTCAGGTTATGTTCTTGAAGTCAACTTAGAATATCTGGAGCATCTGCACAACGAGCACTTTGATCTGCCATTCTGTCCAACGCGTGATGAACACCTAGCAAGCAGCAAGATAAACTTAGCGACTATGTATGACAAAAAACGTTATGTTATTATATTATTTATACATTATCGCAACTTGCAGCAGTGCATCACGGTCTTCATGTAACAAAGATTTATCGCGTATTGCTATTCGCACAATCATAATGGCTTCGCGATTACATTGTACTTAATACAAAATATTACGTAAATAATCACGATTAAAATATCACGTATTATTTTGTCTGCTACATCCATGTTGAAAGGTTTATTGCCAAACGTCAGTCCATCCTTGTGTAAGTAAACGCTATACACGTCTATACTACTGTTCTCTTTTCTTCGCGTTCCCCGTAGGATAGCCTCGACTTTTGATCCAGCGGGCCCAAGTCGACTCGCAACGCTTCTCGGTCTTTCGACGTTTACAACCGATTCTGAATCTTCATTGCTAGCGAGTCGTTCGTCGTTTCGGAACGTTCTCGGATAACTCAATTGTACGATCTTCGTACTTCATGCGTTGTGAAGGTTATCGGCTGTACACGATCATGCGATCGATCATCGAATTTACGCAGAGTCGTGGAGGGTTCGAACGTTATGCTATCTTTCTTATTTTTCTCTTCCTCCTCGTGCTTAGTCACAGACGCTGCGTCATTATAGCGCAACTCTCTCTTTATCGCGCACACCGGGGATGTGAACGTTCTGTTGCAGTGATTTAATAGTAGCGAGATAATAGACTTAAAATGCCTATCTAATGCCATGTCCTTGATTCTTCAGACTTCAGAGCGCGATGTTTCTTGCGGATCGACTCGCTCATCTTCTCGATTTCCTTCGCGATTTTTTCACGCTCGCACACATCAGCCATGTTCATCTCTAGCGAAGTATCGACAACGACTGACTACGTTATGGTATCGCAAACTCATTAAATTCTTTTCTGTACCTCCCGTCTTTAAGCACACTGTCCTTGTTAATTAGTAGAAATATTTTGTCGCCAACACAACAGTCGCGACACAACGCGCAAAATTCATCGTACGACATATCGGTATTCACATGACCGTTGTAAACGTGTTTCAAGTTGGATCATCCTGTTTGAACAGGATTAGCAGGTTCGCGTTGTCGCTATCAAATGTTTAGGTCAGTGCTCGCAAAGATTTGCACATTTCGGGCCGATTCCGGCGTTCTATCCTCACTATCGTTCGAGGTTCGGCGCCAAACGTTCACATGACGCTCCGGCTCAGGAGCATTTCTATAGTTTAAATGTGCGGAGATCGTTTTAACTTTACGTTATTAAAGAATATTTTTCTTGCAAAATAATTTTTATATTTTTAAAAAATCAAATACTAAATTTTCTAAAACATTTTGTCACATGTTTTGTGTAATAATTCTTGCCTACCAGAAATTATTCAATAATAGTTGTAAATTTACATCGAGAAGTTTCTAGAATAATTAACATATTTTATCATAATAATTCTTGTCTATCAGAAACCATTCAATAATTGTTATAAATTTACATCGAGAAATTTCTATAACAGATTTGCGAAGATTGAAATCAGAAAATACGTGAATCTAGAAATTCCGTGTTTTTCATATCAAAATCTTATAAAGTCTCATCAAGTAACAAAGATTCTATATCGCAATAACTATTTTCTTCTGTAAGCGAATATAATTATTATTTTAATTAAAATAATTGCGTCGCGTTCATGTAATTCGATACGCGTTTTCGTAAAGCATATTACGGAATCGACTGCTTCGAAATGCTATTCAACGATATGGAGATTAATCGTACCAGAAACGTCGGAGTTACTATCATCAAGAACTATGTGTCGCTGATGTATGACAAATGTTTGATTGCGCTGAACACTGGATGGAACACTAGATCCGATATAGAGGAAGGACTTTAATTTTTGCGTACTGCTCAACATGTTGTTGGGCTTTGCGAGGATTACAAATGCATGAGTTTTCGTCAACGATCACCACCAGTTGATATTGATAAAATCACGACAATAATTGTCTGATTGGAGATCCGGCAACAGATCCGACGTTTGAATTCTTCAAAGTGCAGTGACGAATGCCATGTGTTATTGAGCGAAATAAATAAGCTGTCGATGCTGTGAGCATTGGAAAGCGATTGTTATCATAAGCATGTGTTTTCGCTCATTTGAGATTTGTATGAATATTCTCTGTTATAAAATACGACCAAACATTCATGGGCCGTCAAAACAATTACTCAGCTCGGAAAACTGCGATATTGTTATCTTTGCTCTATGGACAAGTCGAAAGAACATCATATTTCAAGATGCAAGTGTGTTCGACACTTGTAATTTGAATAACGTGGAACTCTATTTAAATTCAGATTTTTATGTGTACTATGATTTGAATTTGGATTTTGATAAAAAGAGATATACCATTTTGTTTGATATGTACGCGCGTTTTCGTAAAGCATATTACGGAATTTCGACTGCTTCGAAATGCTATTATGTGCTCTTTGTCGAGAAAAAATCTTTTACGGTCATTGACTGCTCGCAATAAAACGAATCCGTCAAGAACGCCACCGTGAATGTACGCATAGAACATTTGAATTTGATTGCAAGAAAAATGTGCTTGCAAATACTACAATCTATTGTCTCATCATACACGATCGCGTAGTTCAGTATATTCGTTAACCAACGTTGTGTGTAAAATCATCTACGTACATAATCCGACACGCTATAAAATATACGATTCATCAAAATCGATCGCAGTCTCGAAAAATCGTTCGCCATAACTGTATAAATGTTTGCGGAGCTGCAAAGATTTATTGTTGGAAAAAAATTTATCGTGAAGGAAGTGGCAGTGTTGAGAAAAGGAGCTCTTCTCTTTCACTACATTTTTAGCGCACGCACGCACGCACGTACATACATCGCATATATGCACTAACACATAATTATTTAAAACCCGCTTATCTATTCTACTTTCCTACAAAAACTATCCCCTTCCTTGCAATTTGTTTGTGATTAGAGCTGTACGCAATTTATACGATCAATATTGCTTTAATTGCTTGTACGAAAAGTCCAACAGCAGTAGCAGCAGCAGCAGCAATGCATTCTGCTGTAGGAAGCAACACATGAAAAAAAAAAATTATTATGTTCCACTTTAGAATAATGATAAAACTCCATCATTTACGAAAAGATGTATCAAGTATGTTTAAGAATTCCCCATTTTTATACTTTTTCCAATTATTTATTTTTTCTTATTAATTAATTATTTAATTAATTATTTAATTTTTTTTTTATTTTTTTTTATAACGCGCCCGTGCATCGTGCGGTTCGTATACTAGGCAAGAAATATGCATTGACACGTACGGGATACAAATTTCTAGAAATTGGTATTAACATTGGCCCACATGGCTCGAGCTACGTGGAGATTGCGATAGGAGATAATCGTGGAAATGAATTAATACTATCTATCGAAACATGGAAAGAACTCTATGAACAACGTTGGAACATTCAAAACTGTCAGAATCATCACAAGAGTAATTCTATTAGCAGAATCACTGACTGTGCGATTCAATACGATTGAAAATACTAAAATTGTATGCTTGGAATCATTCGACGTACATTTAATGTGATTGAATTAATAATATTGTTTATGTTCTTAGATCCATTGAATTAGCATTCGATCAATTGGTTGATATCGTCGAGAAAGTTGATACAAAGTTACACGGTTACATGATTTTTGAATATCGCATCCACTGTAACGGATGCTAAAGATGTACCAAATGTAATATGCGCTAGCGACTTACTTTGATAAAAATCAGCTCCTCGACTGCGAACTGTTAGCTGTAGTTTTTGTTGTTAAGAAAAAAATTATGTAAAAGAAATATAAATAAAAAAATTTTAATCTAAAATTATGATGTAATTTCTTCACACACATATATAAAATATAATAGGAGGCTGGAATATGCGGCTCGTGTCTCTTCTATTTTTTTGTACAGAAGGGATCTTTTATGACTGTACATATGTATAAAAAATTACTGAATAGAAAATAGCTATAATATCAAGAATAATTAGTAGAATGATCGCTGTGATGACTCAGGTACATAGAAGGATGAAAAAAAACAAACAGGAATTAAAAAATATAAAACCATTTATTATTATTATTATTATTATTATTATTATTATTATTATTATTATTATTATTATTATTATTATTATTACATTACTTTATATGTAGTATTAAAAAAAAATTTTTTTTAAATGCAATTGGACATCGAACAATAACACAGGTATCGATGGTTCGAACATTCAATTGTTCGGGACATCAACTAAGATCAGCGGCGTTTGGTGACTTGAGCATCAGTAGCAGTGCTTTCTGGAAAAAGAGAACAAAAAACTTGTTGATTACTGTTCGCTTTTAGAGAACTGAGAATAAAATACATTAATACTAGTCATCATAAACGCATTTGTAAACAAAGAAAATACATACCGTTTGACTTATATTTTGCCGATGTTGATGATGACATTGGCGACTTTGATGCTTTTTCTTCAGGACATTCTCAATATACTTTCTCCCTCGACGGTGGTGGACTTGGCGGACATGATGACAATATCCCTTGCGCTTGATCGATTTTCGACATATATAGTCTTTTATTTTGTCTTAACGCTTGTAATTGAAGCTTACGACTGAATAAAAAAAAGCTTTACACACACACACACACACACACACACCACACCGCACACACACACACACACACACACACACACACACACACAC
>Ga0157364_1006547_pt1 | contig 11984 bp, 8 predicted proteins | sample AttsexASBM2_FD_111476 | JGI IMG/M metagenome (GOLD analysis project Ga0157364, IMG submission 111476) | Fungus gardens microbial communities from leaf cutter ant in Ribeirão Preto, State of São Paulo, Brazil - Atta sexdens ASBM2 | ecosystem: Host-associated > Fungi > Mycelium > Unclassified ...
ACAACAGATGATGACGGTTTCGATTGATCGTATGACAGCATATATTTATTGTTTGGCTCGCGCGTACCTGTTTGAGCACTGACTTAGGCCATCGCGTATCCCGCGGTCGATAAACATGACCATGTTGATGTCAGTAGTTCAAATTTTATATCTGCATGCTTTAACATGACATCCCAGGTGAAGCCAGATAAGATGTAATAGTACGCGGGGTCGAGCTCGTAATTCGCGATGCAACTGAGGAAATTTTTGAAAATGTCGGCCAACAACAATACATCTGTTTCTAGATACAGATTGCTATATTCGCCGAGCGTTTGGATGGAGAATCACTGCCACATGTTGATGGCATGCGTATATTCACTCTCAGATACCTTGTTGTCAGTCAATGAGCTGTAGAATGACTCGCGAGGCGGCAAGCACAATTCATTCAATTTTTCACTGCAGTCAATATAATCGTACGGAAAAACGTTCTTTCGACAGATTAAAATTTTCTTTCGATAAATTGGAAAATTCGTGTCTCCGCAACTTATTAAGAAAAGATGATAATTTGTCTAAACTAAAAAAAGCGAGAAATTTATATGAAACGTAAATTGCACACATTATTTTTAATTTTGATACTATTAACGTGTTTAATGAAAGATAAATTAACAATATTGGATAATATGGCTCAATAAATTTAAATTAAAGGAAGTATTTAAGAAGTTTAAGGGTTACGAGCCAATGAAACAATAGTCAATATACATTTATTGTAATAATGCAAACGTTTCAATCTTCAGATCATCCTCAGTGTTACTAATTTATTATATAAATCACCAATAATTAAATAAACAAGCCGTTGGATACATATTTAGAAATTTGTGTAACATATTCCTTCTTTGTGTTATTTACTTGATTTTTGTGCAACAAAATATATTCTTGTTATATGAATTGAGAAATGAATATAGATAGATAACACACTAATGTAATAATGTAATAATTAATATAACATGAGACGGAGTCTCTATTTCTTAAACATTTAAACATTTTCTCTCTCCTTCGTAGTTTCTCTTTGTTTGTTTCCCATTTCCTATTTCCTTCTCCCTCTTATCTATTCCTCTTTTCTATTCCTTTCTGATCTATTCCTACCGAATAGGAATATACATGTTTTATTGTCATTTAAAATTGAAAGTTCATTAGTGACACATATAATAATTAATTCTAATTCTACTTATAAGTAATGTTTCACTTAAAATCGCATATTGCTATATTGATTGTGTTACTTATTATAAAAAATAGTTGCGTTTTAACCACTGGACTCATATATATTACACTTCAGGTAGATATGCACATTCTTTATCTTATATAATTATTTATCAGCATTTTTAATTATTTGGGGAACTGCCAGGCACGTGATGCGATTTCCGCTTATCTAATAAGTCTCATTGATTGCGGCTGGCACAGTTCTGATAATTATGTTGCGCGCGATCCCAGGCCCATGCCACATAGGCTGGTGCATGGACACAGGGAGTTTTTTAATTGATAGACGGTTCTGGTGGTCTCTTTAGGACATGCTACTAAAGTTGGGCATGTCCATCGGAGGCCTTCTGGAGTCAAATCTAATATGCTCTGAGCCTGATCCAGCCCGGGATATCTATGAAGAGTTTCCCTTTTTTACAAAAAAAGAAAATTATATACCCATTTGCATCAATCACAACATGGTCAATCACAATGTGGTCAATCGCAATGTGGTCGATCGCAACGTGGCCATTAGCAACTCGTGGTCAATCGCAACGTGGTCGATCGCAACGTAGTCATCAGCAACATAGTCATTTGCAATATGTGGTCAATCGCAATGTGAATGGGACGGTGGTTAAATGAAACGTGGTCAAATGGGACGCTCCCGGACGACACGAGTAACTTGGACAGACAGCAAGCAATATGACTGATCCATCCTCAACAAATCTTGTGATTACGCAATGCTTTCCTTTAACGTTTTTGAGTATTGTCTTCTTTCTTCCTTTTTTCTTTTATCCTTCATCTTCTTTTCTTCTTATATTCTTTCTTTCACTTTTCTTTTTTCATCTCATCTTTCGAAAAAAAATTCTTTTTTCTTTCGTCTTTTACAGCGTTGTTACATCGATACGCCGTTATTTGTTGCACCACATCGTCTTCGACGTTATTAATCGCTCAGTGTCAACTCGTCGCTGCTTGCTACGCAGCATCTTCTTCATTGTCGTTAGCCTCGTAGCGTCATCATCGTCATATCTCGTCATATACGTCGTCCTCTTCGTACATCTCATCAACACCATCTTTGTCATGCTTCGTCGTGCTACGCATCATTGTATATCATTGTATATACTTGTCACTGCATATCATGTCGTTTTCATTGTCCAGGCTCGTTGTTCATCGAGAATATCTTTCCTCAATCCCGAGCCTCCAAATTATAGGATTCATGGGATGGGTATGATAATATGTAACTTTCTTATTCTATAAGTAATCATAATAAGATTCCTTCTAATAACAAATTAATTGATAATAATTGACAAAATAATTGATAAATCATAACTTAATCTAGGGCAATTAGGAATCCGTGTTGTAATCGATGCGCTTAAATTACTGGACGAATCTTAGTATATTGGAATGTATTTAAAACATAACTGAATACAAGTACGTTCGGCTAAATTCTAGCCTTCTTTAGTTTGACATCATTTACATTTGAAAATACAACTGCACACGTGAAATCTTCGGTTATCTCCCAATAATTATCCATGGCCAGTTACGCTGGATGGTCTCTTAGGGATCGAGACCTTAAAATCATACCTTAATGAGAACACTAAATACATAGAGTACATATAAATTATAATTAAAATGACAGATACCTCAGAATGCACGCATGCAGAGATAATTATACAGTTTGAAACCTCGACAAGATTGTGTTACTAATATTCACTATAACGATTATCGTAATAATATCGATCAATATCATTTTACTAAAACCTCGATCTTAGCGGTTGCGAGTCTCAAGTTACACTAATACAAATATACATGAAAGTTTATAAAATCAAACATTGTTGTCGCTATTGTACATAATAATATGTACATAATAATATAATTAAAAAACAATCATAACAAAGATTCAATAATTCCGTGTCTGTGTTTAAATTGTGTTTAAATCCGTTCTTTTGTCGTTTTATATTTATCATTTTAGAAATCAGTCGCTTGCTATAATTTCTCTCATTGTCTAGGATTTCCACTTTATCCCAATTGAAATTATTGTGTACCTCCTATGTTCAGACAGCACAGAATTAGTCGGTTTAGATCGGTTAGATTAATGTCATTTTTATTATGTTCAGATATCCTTATCTTTAATTGTCTGCTAATCTGTCCTACATAAGAAGCGTCACACTCATTTCATGATATTCTATATACTACATTCTTTCTCATATGCAGGAATCGGATTTTTAATTTTGATCATTGCACAACTTATTAAGACTGAAATATGAGAGCTTTACAATAGAATTGTATTTTCGAATGTAAATGTCAAGCTGAAGAAGGCTAAAATTTAGTCAAAACGTACTTGTATTCAATTATGTTTTAAATTATTATACATTCCAATATACTAAAGTTCGTCTAGTAATTTAAGCGCACCGATTACAGCGATCCTAATTGGATCCTAGATTAAGTTATTAATTTGTTTATTAATTTGTTATCAATTAATTTGTTATGAGAAGGAATCTTATTATGATTATTTATAGAATTTGATATACGCATGGCTGAAAAATATGCGTCAATAACATAATACTTTTTTTAATACATTACTTATAGTTTCTATATTCTTAAGCTACTTAAAGACTAGATAAAATGTAAAAAGATCCATTCAAAATACAATTACGAATTAAATTTCTGAAGCATTGATATTACCGCCATATTTATATAGACTAATCGATATGAATCTTCATTTACATTATAAATCAATATCTAAATTTAATAACATGATGAAGAAAAGCATAAAAAGAATACTAATTTTAGAGTTGCATGATACACATAGAGGTTCATTAATTATACTCAAACTTGTATTTTCTATCTTGTTCGTGAAATCTATCATTATTTACCCATTAAAATAATGCATAAATTTCAGATGCAAAATTTCACTTTAAATTATGTTTTTTACATGAATCAAATCGAATTAACAAGAAAATTGAATGGTTAGCTCATAAAAAACAACATGTGAAATAAAAAATATAGGAGAAATATGTTATCACATAGAACCTCAATCTAACAAACTTCGGTCTATTTCTACACATGCTATCAATTCACACCAAGCAATTCACAATCATATGAAATAAAAGTTGAACTTTTCACATTACAGACCTTTACCTTCTTACAAATCTATTAGGAACAAATGGTTCATAAATTTATCATCTATATCCAATAGCATCCAATGTTTATTACAACTTGGTAATAATTTCTCTATGCCTGTAATCAATATGCATTACCTTATCTCGGAGTTAATAAAAAATATTGAATATAATCTCTAAAAATTAGGGTTTTCATAATTGTTATAGGAACAAAATTATTCTGTTATTTAATAATCTATCATTGGTTAATAAAAGAAAATCTCTAGTTTATTTCTTCAAGAAAATGAAACAGCCTCACAATTTAAAAAAAAACCATAAAAATATAATTGTTATGAAAGCTGATAAGAGTAATAATAAAGTAGTTTTAGATACTAATACATATATGAATAAAATGAAAAATTACATTATGACACTAATATATACTTGATAGTCAAAAAATTTCCCATTAGAATGATCACGAATGGTTTAAAAAATATAATAACAATATAATAACATGGAAATATAATAACATGGAAAGATGCTGAGTTCATATCCATTGCTATGTATAAATTTCTTAATTGTATAGATGAATTAATACTGAGACCATACGGTACTCCAAAAGTTCATAAGATCGACTGTCCTTTTAAAATTATAGTTTCATCAATAGATAGCTCTTTACATAAATTTGATAAACATTTATACAAAATAATAATTAAAAGTATTCCGAAAGCTAATAGTCATGTGGAAAACAATTATGACCTAGTTAACAAATTTAATGGCAAACATCTTAATGACAATTACATATTAATTTCACTGGACGTGGTCTCACTGTTTACTAATATATCTATTGATTTAACCTTAACAAGTATAAAAAATAAATGGGATTATATTTCAAGACATTATAATATACCGAAAAAAGAGGTTCTTGGGGCAGTTGATTTTGTGTTTAATTCGACTTACTTTAAGTTTAATAATCAAATTTTTAAACAGAAATTTGGAATACCTCTGAGATCCCCTTTATCATTAATTATAGCGGATGTTGTTATGCAGGATTTGGAGAATGTTTATTGAGTAGTTTTAATTTTAATTTTCCTTTTACTATAGATTTGTAAACGATATATAATTATGGCCATACCTTCAGATAAAGTCCAAGAAGTTTTAAATAAATTCAATTCTTATCATAACAAAATTCAATTCACTTGTGAAATTAGCAACAATAGAATTAATTTTTTAGATACTACCATTATTGAAAACAACATTATAAAGTTTGATTTATATTATAAACCAACCTTTTTGGGAAGATATCTCAATTACCACTCTCAGCACCCACTCTCGCATAAGAATGGCACAATTTTTGGAATGGTTGACAGAGTTATATTAATTTCACACCCAGATTTTCATAAGAGAAATTTCGATCACATTATTAAGATTCTTTTATATAATGATTATCTATTAAAGTTTATTTTTGATACTATATGACTAAGAATTAAGACATTAATCAAAAGAAACATAGGTAATCATAATAATAAAAAACTATCTGAAATGCTGAGGATAAAATTACATGGTTTACAATTCCTTACATAGGTTCATTTTCGGAAAAATTTAAAAACATTATAAGTAATTCTATTGTAAAGCTCTCATTTCAGTCTTAATAAGTTGTGCATAATGATCAAAATACATAAAGATCCTGCATATATGAGAAAGAATGTAGTACAGAATATCATGTAATGAGGCTTCTTTTGTAGGATAGATCAGCAGACAATTAAAGACAAGGATATCTGAACATAATAAAAATGACATTAAGATCGACTAATTCTGTGCTGTCCGAACATAGGAGGTGGTACAATCATTTCAATTGGGATAAAATGGAAATCCTAGACAAGAGAGAAATTATAGAAAGCGTCTGATTTCCGAAATGATAAATATAAAACGACAAAAGAACGGATTTAAACACAATTTAAACACAGACACGAAATTATTAAGTCCTTGTTATGATTGTTTTTTAACTTGACATTATTATGTGCAGCGACAACAATATTTGACTTTATAAACTTTCATGTATATTATATTAGTGTAACTTGAGACTCGCAACCGCTAAGATCAAAGATTTTAATAAAATGATATTGATCGATATTATTACGATAGTCGTTATCATATTGAATATATTAGTAACACAATCTCGAAATTTCAAACTGTATAATTATCTCTGCATGCTTCCTGAGGTATCTGTCATTTTAATTATAATTTATATATATTTTATGTGTTCAATGTTCTCATTAAGGTATGATTTTAAGATCTCCCCAAGAGATCAGCGTGTCAATTGGCCATGGATAATTATTGGGAGATAACTGAGAGTTTCACGTGTGCAGTTGTATTTTCGAATGTAAATGATGTCAAGCTGAAGTAACTTTCTTAATTATAAAAGAATATATATTTCGAGTAACAAAACGGCTCGGTTCAACTATAACTCCTACAAGACTGAAATTGAAACAACTTATTTCCGTTGTGCGAATTAGCTTGCTAGGGTGCAAGCCGGAAAATGTTCGAATCGGAGAAAGGACACGCATACAGTATTAAATGACACAGTGACAATTTATTCTATTAAAGAAATAATAATTTATTATTGAAGAAATGATAATACAACATGAAATAAATTCGAATGGTAATATAATACAAGATGAAATGATTACAGATGATAATATAATACAAGAGAGAAGGCGACATAGAACAATATGATAAAATGATTATACGAATTAGAGCGAGCGCGGTTTCCGCGAGGCGCGAAATAAGCGTAAATGCGTGCAGTATCATCGCGAGATCTACGCGGACCAATGGTAGCGCGGCACAAGGAAAAAAACCCGGCGCGAATGCGGTGAACGCAAATGCGTGGCACCAGTATACGTTGGTATGTCACGCGGCACGGGAGCGCGAATCGCAGTGAACACAGGCGCGTCTAAGACGCTTGCAATATAGCGAGACCGACGACTGAGAAAGCTCAACAGAAGTCGAGAATACTCGATTCCTTGGCTTCTGTCGGTCGTTTTAATAGAAACGCGAAGTTTTCTCTTTTCAGCTTATTAGGAACGTCCAATGGAGGCAGAGCGCATTCTACCCTCTTGTTTTCGCCTACTAAGTGGGAAATGATCGGAATCAATCAGAAAGTGAATCAAGAGCACTCGATAGAGGCAAGATACCTAGCGTCTTACCTAACATGCTCCGATATGGCATTAGGATCAGGATTGATAATAATGTAGCAAATTGGAATATTAGCTACGGTAGGATCTGGCTAACACAGGATTGTTAGAAAAAGGTTAGCTCCTGTTAGAACAAGGAATATCATATCTTTTATTTGTAACATAATGTTTCCTCGTCGAAGCTCGGCGGTGCTCGGCTTCCTTTGCCCAGGCTATGCCTATGACAATTACTGATCCGCAGAATGTCTATATAATAATAATTACAAATCTAATTTTTTAATTTGGATTTTGGATACATTATTATTTGATTTATAAAATTTTTTTCGGCCCACCTAGTCTCAATAATCGACAGATATGACGATTACTTGAACGACTACCTGCTTCAATGAATCAGTTCTTGTCATGTAAAAAAAGCTTTGAAATTTATATGAAACAATAATTTCTGATGATGTAAACTAAGATCTCAATTTGTAACTTCAAGTTTAGCTTACTACATGAAAATTGCCAATACTCCAAAATCACACGAGATATCAAATAATATCTTTTAATCTCACAATGGAGTATTCAGTCGAAATCACGCATAAACTCGGTTGCTGAACATATTCGATTTAATCAATAATGAATTCATTACGAGTAATGTAACACAATATTGTAAATACTTCCTTGGAACCAATAAAAACATCAGCAAGCCACACAATCGACAGAAAACACTAAAATACATCTTTAATACGTGAACTCGATTATTAGTACCTTGACGATTTCTGAGACAATTACCTTAAGATACACTATACAATTCTGTAAACTGTGCAATAAAGTCTTCTCCAATCTTGAAACGCAGTCATGGCTAGAACTATAATAGTATTATAAAGTGATATATTGTGTGTTCACACATGTCACCTCGAAAAACGATGTTCACTCACTAATTGTTGGTTTTCGATATTATTTAAAGCGCGAACTATTTACATTCCATAATAAAATCTTTATCATAAATTTTGTGAAAAGTTTTTACAACACTGAATTTATTGATAATACAACTTTCGACGTAAAAAACTATTTAATTTTTACACTCATACTGTTTACATATTGACACAGTTCAAAGTATACGTGCTCCACACAATGTTTCAGTTCAAACATAAAAAACAATTAAAAGCTTCATATACAGACACATATATGATACGTACCAAATTATGACAATTTTGCACTATATGCAACGCGTATTGTAACAAATTCTGCAATCAAAAAGAATTCAAAGTGGAGATGTGTATTCGTTTCTATAGTTGAGTTTCTATAGTTGTTCCACTACACTACTTATCATTAAAAATACTTTATTTTGATGTTCATGTAAACAAGATCAATAAGTTAATTTTCTGTTATATCCGCTGCGTATTGTCAAAGTTAATAAGCCTGTTTTCTATCCTCATGCGTAGTTCTATTCTACTGAACGCAGACTCAACGGTTGTTCCATCACGTGGTTGTTGGTATGGTAACCCAGCAGAATTCAAACATAATGACAAGATTATAATAAAGGATTTGTGTAGATATACCCTGATCTTAAATTTAACGCAACATTCTAGTAACAGAGCGTGGTTACTGCAACTGTAGAAAGAAACTGCCAAAAGAAAAGCAAAGGCCGACAAAAGAATTTTGAGCAGTGATCGAAGTAAGAAGCGGACACAAAAAGATCAAGGAGAAGGTAAAGAAAAAAAAAGCCTTATGATAGACAAGTTATCAATGGGTTCCACAACTTATGGCTACGAACTAGCCTTACGTGAAATTAGAAGCAATATTAGGCCTAAAAAGAACGAGATATGTCCTCGCAACCAAACGATTCATAGATGATAAGGAACGCGAGAAATGGGATAGCGATAACGATGATATCTAGTATAAATCTTACTCGATGATTGAGCTATAAGTTCGCGGATGAAACCAACGCGAAGGAATTGTGGACAAAAATCATATGTGAGACATCTTGAAGATTCTAAAATCGACGCCACAGTTGAATTACGCAGCATAACAATGAGCGATAAGAAAATAGCAGCGTATATGTCATATAGACGTATAACGTCGCACGGGCACGAGATCTAGTGTCGAAATGTAAAACCCGTCTGGGCATTAATATCTCGGATCGCGTAGCTCGTGTAGTGTAGTATCATGTAGTGAGAGGCTTGAATGGTAAATTTAATTGTATAAGGAATACACTTAAAACACAACAGGACAAGAAACTCGACGACGTATTAGAAGACTTACGAGAAGAAGAAAGAGAGCCGAATGACCAGAAGAAGCATAAACGTGCAGTTTACGTAGAAAGAGAAAACGCAATACTAGGAAGAAATATCACATATGCAAAAAGCATTTAGCGAAGACGTGCTGGCATCGAAAATCTAACGACAACAATGGCGAGAGAAAGGATCGACAAGACAGGAGATGCGGAAACGTAGCGACGCATAACACTCGTTCATGACAAAAACGGACGCAACGAAACGAAGCCATTAATGACTATGCATTTGAAGCATGCACGATGGAGACTGTGTAAACGCTAGAGTGAATTGGATACTCGATAGTGGTAGCAGTCACATGATTAAAGAGAAATTTGTATTTAACGGTTTTCATCCTGTAAAAAGTGACGTTTTTTTAGCAGGTATGAGGTGTGTTTTTGGCAGATGTGACAAAATCAGAAAAAATTGACTCGATTAATACAAATATAACAAATTTGAGATTGATGATAAATAAATCTATCTAAAGTGTGCTTTAAAGATACTCTGTACTTGAATTAAGAAATAACTTGCTTTCTATACGAAAATTAGACAAAAAATGGGTTACAAAATAACATTCGGTAACGACAGCACTAATCTATGACGCTAGAATATTTGTAGGGAAAAGAATTAAAAATGGCTCTAAATACATTATAGAGAGCGAAGTTACAGTTGATGAGCGTAGAAAATGCGGGAAGCATGACTGAAATGTTATAGCATAAACGTTTAGCGCATTTTTTCCTAAATATGGATAGATTAATTAAAGAGTCTCTTGTTAAAAATAAAATTTGTGGGATGAAATGAAATTGAATCGTGTAGTAAGTCGAAGTTAACGCAAAAAAGTCATAAAATAGTAGAGTATAGAGTTATCGGTAAATCATTAGAATTGATTTGTACGGACCTATGCCAACTAACTCAATTAAAAATTCCAGATACATGATGATAATAATGGATGATTACACGGACATGTATTTCCTAAAACATAAGAGTAAAGCATTAGACTATTTTATTGAATTTCAAAAAAAATTCGAGAACAGATTGGAGACTAAGAGCAAAAGTATTGTATTAGAATTGATAATGGTCGAAAGTTCATTAATGAAAATTTTCGTAAAAAGCTTAAATGAACTTAAATGAATCAGGTATTAGTCATTAAAAGATCATGCCTTTTAATCCCATATCGCAATGAGAAAGTAGAAAGGACGAACCGCGTACTACTAGATAGGGCCCTGGCCATGTTAAACGATAATAAATTGCCTCCTGAATTTTGGGCAGAAATGGTGGCAACAGCAAGTCACAAGTTTAATATCTAGAAAAGAGAAAGAGAATACTCCATTCGAATTATTTTTTGGCCATAAGCCATCACTAGAATACTTTGAGAGTATTCGCTAGTATAGCATTTTTCTGTACCTAAACAATACCATGATAAATTAGAGCTTAGAAATGAAATTGATATAATGGTAGGCTATGCTAGAAATAATGGATATCGCATCTACGATATATTACCAGAAGAGCGAACAGTTAAATTTCATGAAAACATGTAAATCTTGTTTTGCTTAAAGAATCATCTAACAAGAAAGCCTTCGATTTCGAGTTATTATGTAAAGAGACAAATGATGAATTAGTTGATACATTAATATAGAATAGAAATTAAATATATCCGAAGTTCACGTAGATGCGAAATCTAATAGCAGATCAAATACAATTGATGACGAAAATGATCTATCTCAAAATATAGATAAATGAAAGACATAATGGTAGATCAGTAGATATCAAAACTGCAATACAAATTCGTTTAGATGAATAAAAACGGGATTTTTAACAAAAAACAAGATTATTGGAATAATAAGAATAAGGCGTTCGTAGATCAAAACGAATTGTCAGTACAAATAGTGATAATGTTTCAATAGATAACACAAATGATTTTGAGGTTAACGAGACTAATAATAAGATAGTTCCAAATAATTTTAATAAAGCAAAAGAAGTAAAGATTGATCAAATTGGTATAATACTATGAAAGATGAAATAGAGTCGCTAAATTCTCATAAGATATACAATAGAAAATTGTTGAACCTACAGAATGTCATTGAGCCATCATTTGATGTGTCCGTTCCTTGTTTTATTATATCTATATTTAAACCCATTTATATATTTAAATCCATTTGTCTGCGAAATTCTACTTGAATTTTTTTCTTTGCAGCATTTTTCATTTCCTTTTCACTTTCAGT
>Ga0157364_1006549_pt1 | contig 11984 bp, 4 predicted proteins | sample AttsexASBM2_FD_111476 | JGI IMG/M metagenome (GOLD analysis project Ga0157364, IMG submission 111476) | Fungus gardens microbial communities from leaf cutter ant in Ribeirão Preto, State of São Paulo, Brazil - Atta sexdens ASBM2 | ecosystem: Host-associated > Fungi > Mycelium > Unclassified ...
AGGACATTGGAAAACACTGGAATTGGTATTTCAGAGTTATTAGTAGCTGTTGTTACAAAATTCATTTAACTTGTATTTTCACAACCAGTAGACTGATTCTCAGAAACCAAGTTGCACTGGAAAACCTCAAATAAAAGCTATCTACATATACATGAGATGTATAAAACAGATTACTCAGATATCAGATCATCATATTTTTGTATATAAATCTATATATCTGAAGGTTAAACTTCAGACTTAACAACATCAATCATTATCATTCTCTTCAATTTCTAAATTTCTCCTAAATATTCTCTAATATTATTGTACTAGACCCTTTTACTATATTTTAGACCTATGATATTATCTTATGTAATATAGTCATGTGCTGTAGTAACATGATCCTCTATTGCTAAATAAGACAAAACTAAGAACTAAAACTAAAAAAAAACAATAAAAGAAATAAAATTCATAAAAAGATAATAAAACCATATTAAAAGAAATAAAGTCTAGAGGTATATCATAACAAGAGATCTCATTGGTTGGTGACTGAGAGAGGCAGATTAATAGTTGTGAGAGAGTAAATAGGTATTTGCTATAATACTGCAGAGTTGAAAGAGTCCAGCAGTATTGCAACAGAGTATTAGTATAGGACTTGGAAAAAGAGGGAACCACAGAGTTTACATAGAGTTTTAGTTCATTTTGTAATAGTTGTAAGAATGCTGGACTTTTTATTGCATCTAGCTAAGTAAGATGTCTTAATTCTGAACTATAAGAGAATCTTTTCTTTTGCAAAATCCTAACACTTCAATGCTACTACTAAAGTTTATAGAGTTCTCTTCTCCTCTAGAATACTAAATATCACTACCAACCCTATAAAGCTTGTTTATTAAACTTTACTACTCTCTGTTACTAACTTCTATCAAGTACAATCTTGTCTATTGTTACTACATATTCCCACACATTACTACTAGTAATTCCTTTTTCGTTTCTGGATAACATTCTAGAGTATTTTATCAAAGATATCTCTGGCCATACTACCATTATTATTTTTATAAAGTAAGCTAATATAAAAAGATTAGTGTATAGTAGAGATATATAGGATATTTGTCATTTTTATAAACCTTACTCTATTTCATTAGATTCTTCTGGAGATAAGCTATATTATTAGAATACTCTATTAATAAAACTTAGTATTACAATTTAAAACTTATAGAATGAAGTCAGAAGAGAATCTTGTATAGAGTTTATACAAGAAAACTTGATAGAGTTCCTAAGTATAATTTGTCTATCTTATATATACTGGACTAATGATTCATACTATATTAAACCTAGCCTACTCTAAAGAGTATGTGTTTATCTTAAGATCAACATGTGTAATATATACTATATAATATTATTATTCTAGAATCTTTTTTGTTATGACCTTAGCTTAGCTTAGGTTGCAACTTAGATAAAGACTTGAGTAAGAGTGGGAAGAGAGTCAATTGGTAAAGTGTAAGAATACAGAATAGTATCTACACTATATATACCTATTAACCATGAGAAATATATGTGATTTTCTGAAGAAAACAATGAGGAAAGAAAATAAGAAAGCCTTTATTACTCTATAAGGTACTGAGTGATTATATATAGTTGAAGCAAGGTATAGTAAAGAATAAGTCATACAATGAAACCAACTCCAGCACATATACAGTATAATACAAACTCCTATAAAACATGAGGTTGTTAATCATGTGATCATAATATTCTTTAATATTACATATGATACATGATTATGTAACTATGATTGTAACTATGTTATGTAACTTTTAAACTTGTGATAAATATATAACATTATGTTACATATAATGACACACTAACCTCTAATCCTGAGTTCAATCTAATACTTAGATTCTTCTAGAGATTGTGAAACTTCATACAAAGACCTGTAGACTTTATACAGTTGTCTTAATAGCAGAATAAAGTTCTTTCTCCTTAGACCTTAAAGTATTTCTAATATGGTACTCTTGAATTACCTATTTTATGTCTTGATCTCCTATCTCTTTTCTTATTTTTCAAACAATGTCTACTCTGAATAATTATCCTATAAGTATTGTCTCTACTAATAAAGCTCTGAGCATTCTCCAATACTATTTAAGTAAAGCAAGTGAGCACTAGCATATCTTTAAACATTTTACTAACAATATTCTTACTAGTATTGTAATCTAACTCCAAAATGTGTAAGTCTTAATATCCAATCCTGCCTTTGTACCTATAAATATACTCTCTTCTTCTATATTTAGACTTCTTTTTCCAATCAACACTTCTATATCTAAAAGCTCTCCTTGCTGCTTTTGACTTCATATTCTATCCTTGCTGGACTTGAGTAGGAATTAGCAAATAGGACAAGCTTTTCTAAGCTCTTGCTCTCTCTACATCTACTTATCCATGGACCAATTTTCTTGCAACCAGAATAAGATTATCTAAGCCCTCTTGTTCTTCAGCAGCAGTCATATCTTGAAATAGTCTAAAGATGTTACATACTCTCCAACATTCATACTGAAACTATGAATAACATTCCATTTCCAACTGCCATCAATCTGAGAACCAAATATCCTGTATTCTTCATCAAATCTATAGAGTCTAAATGACAACCCTTATGATGACTAACTACCTAAAATATATGTAGCAGTAAATATTATTAGATTGTCACTTTCATATTTAAGAACATAACTATTATGTATTATTCTCTAGTCTGATAATCAACTTTAACTGTGCCATACTCATGCTCTTCCATTTGAACTCCTCTATCATCCAAAGTTATAACCATGTGATAAATATGCTAGACAAAATGTTATCTATTGAAGTCAAGACTGTCTTATCTATATAAGTATTACTTCTGGCCCCTTTTCTATAATATAGCTGATAAATTCTCTCTTTTATTTTGTTTTCTATGCTACTATTGCAGATAACTAGCAAATGTGATTTATATCTAACAAAAGGGATATTTCATGAAAAATCAACTACTAATATTCTTCCTATTACATTATAGGCTGAGTTTGAACAGCCCTCCTAAGATCATTTCTTTCTCATCAACACTACTGTCAAAGCAGTCAAAAAGCTAGAGAGAATAACTTATTACCAAGAAAGCTATATAGTAAATTAATATCTAGATGAATTTTAAACTTTGATTACAGAGGCTAACTATACCAATCTTTGTACTATAGTAGTCAAGTTCTACTATGAATTTCAGACAATAATTTAGAATCATATTGTAATACTACTTATAAATCAACTAAAGAATACTGACCATCTACATAGTTTGAAGCTACACAATAGATAGACCAGACCTGCTAAGCAAATAAGATATTTCAGTCCAATTAGAGTATCACTTCAACCTTTGCTAACTACATCTATACCCTGTTCAACTGAGAAATCTTCTTTGTACCTCTCCTTTTATCAATTACCCCCAATATCAGTACTACTATTATGGCAGCCTCTGCTATTGTTTTTTCAGAGTATTTTTATGAATATTGATGCTATATTCAAACCTTGCTCTATATCTCTATGGAATTGTTACTACTATGAAGATCCTAATTATATATTTTGCAAATGTTCAGTTAGGCTAGACATCCAGTAGCTAACTGCAGAGCAGCAAGAGGAGATAATAGAGATTTAAATGTATTAAAGAACTTGAAATAAAATAGCTGGCAATATATATACACTGGTTATTTAGTAATAGATTCACTGTATTATCTATACAATAAAAATATTAACCTAACATATGCACCTAAAAGTCTGTACCCTACAGTCTCTATATCTCTTTTCTGCTATCCTAAATGGAAAGAGATACTTTTATTATATCTTACAATCAGTACACTTGATGCTCATGAAATGTTGTTCTATTTTTTGATTACTCTAGAAACCAGACATCTCTAAGGCCTTCTTTGTATATATACTGGTTAATTCTAGAGCTACTAGGGCTTTTATTAATAAAGCTTCAGTTAACAAACACAAATTGAATACTTGTAGGCTCTCTCAATCTATTCCTATTTACAATGTTAATAGTACTTCTAATGAGATGAAACAGATCTGTAAAGTAGTAGATATGATACTTTACTACAAGTTCTACTCAGAGTAGATCTTGTTTGTAGTCTCAAGCTTAGGTAAGTAAGATCTCATATTGAGATTTATATATCTAAAGAAACACAACTCTGAGATTAGCTAACAGAAGGAAGAAGTGATTATAATAAGATGTTCTATATACTATTCTGGTTTTAAGATCTTTGAGAGGCCAAGAAGTACCAAATATACACTGTGATTGTTTTTTGCTCTGATTTCTTTCTTACCTTGGCTAAAAACTCTAAAGATATTTCCAAATCCCTACAGATTTCTGATAGTTATGTGAAAAAGCTAGAAGATTGTTTTTATCTGACATGACTCCTTCTGTAAATTTATACTCTCAACCTCAGAGCTATGGCAACTTTTTTTCAATGTCTTTCTGAAGTCTTTTGCTGGAACCAGGTCACAGATAATATTTTATCCCTTCTTTTATATGTACAATGGTTTGAGTTAGCCTTTGTAAAAAAAAGACTCCAGCACCCTCACAGATTACTGCAAATAATACTATACTATTAAACTAATTCCTAGTAGTGAGCCCAAGTTATCTATATACCTCCCTGTTTCCTACAAAGTAATTGGAGTTAAATATATTTATTGTAGAAAATCTCTATACTAGATAGATAAGATCTTCAAAGTCCTATATGGCTATGTTGGTTCTTCTAATCAGAAAAAAGGATAGCTCCCTCTGTCTGGTGTAAGATTATAGAAATCTCAATATAATTACAATGAAGAATAAGTATCTACTTTTACTGATCTCTAAGCTTGTTATGAAACTCTAAGATATCTTGTACTTTGCTAAGTTAGATATATGCTGGGATTTCAATAATATCCATATCAAGCCTAGTGATGAGTAGAAGTATGAACTTTTCAAATCTCTAATAATGTTTTTTTGGTATGACCAACAGTTTGGCTATCTTCCAAATTATAATAAACAATATTTTTTGGGATCTCATAATAGAAAACATTATGATAGTATACTTAAATAACATCTTGATTTTTATCTGGACATTGACAGAGTACCACAGAATAGTCTATAAAGTTCTGGAAGTCTTGACTAAGTACAAGCAGTTTCTTTACCTTAAAAAGTGTAAGTTTAACAAGACATACACTGAGTATCTAAGTCTAAAAATCAAGTTGAAATAGACCTTATAAAGATTGCTAGAGCTTATAACTAGCCCATACTGACTACTTGTACAGACTTACAAGTATTCCTTGGCTTTACTAACTTTTATTAAAATTTTATCTGTGGGTTTCCAGATATAGCTAGCTTCTTCTTTAATATCACAAAAAGTAATAGTACCTAGATATAGAACTCTATATAGTAAGTAATATTTGTCACAAACTTCATTCAGCTTTTATCTACACAATAAGTGGACTGATTTCTACAAACTAAGTTGTACTTGAAAGTCCCAAATGAGGGCTATCTGCATATATGTGAAATATACAAAAGTGACAATAAACAACCAAGATATCAGGCCATCAGTAACTATAAAAGTTTTGTTGGGTAATATCTCGTGAATGGCTGGATGGATTCACATAATTAAACTTGCATTAGAAAGTGCTCATCAAACCATTTCTGATAATATATAGTATATCCCAAAGTAATAAGTATTGATAGAAATACAAGTAGATTAATGCAGTGACATAATTAGTTATCTTCTAAAATTAGCCTGACATCTGCTATAACAGATGACAGCCCTCATCAGGTACAAGTTTTGATTATATGATGGAAACAGCCTACACACAGACTATCACTATTATATATATATATATCTGTGTCTGAGAATTAAACTTCAGACTTAATAACAATCAATCTTCATCAGTTTTCATCATTAACATCTATATTAATCTTCATCATCATTGTCATCATTATTGAACTTCTAAATCACTTCTAAACCTCTGAGAATACACCCAAGGCTTAGATATCACAAATAAGTGAGTAGTTCATTTTGTGATAGCCTTTTTGAGTGTATTAAAGGCTATCACCATAGCTCCAAATATTTCTGCCTCTTTTTACATTCGAACAGATAGCTTGAAATTTGTAATTAGTACTGTACTTTTTTAAGCCTCTTAACAAGATAGAAAGTAGCATCTAGTTACTTTTCTTAGCAAGTTTCTCTCCTTAGTAGAGTATAAGTATAAGATATGTAGAAATACTAGTAATCATCTGTATATTGGAAGAATGGCATAACTTCTTAGAAAAAGTTCTAACTTTAGTTGAGATCCAGACAGATCACAAAAACCTAGGATACTTCATAACTATATAGAAGTTGGACTGCAGACAAGCCCAGTAGTTTTTGTATCTAGTACAATTTGACTTATTGCATTATCATTCAGAGAGGTCTATAAGTAAGCCCAATATACTGTTAATGTGAATAGATTATGATATAAATTTCCAAGACAATCAAGATATGATGTTGTTCAAGCTGGAGATTTTTATCATTTGAGTATTTGGAGGTACTATTGTAAAAGGTGAGGAGAAGACTCTCTTAAAGGATATCTGCTAGGGAATCTGACTTGGAAACCATGAAGAACTGGTAACTAGGATTACATATAAGCTCTAAAACACTATAGCAAAGTTCTTGTAGTTATCAGAGTAATCAGAGAGCAATAGTCTGCTCTTATTTCATGGTAAGATATATGATCCCAATACTATAGACCTCTGCTAATAGGTAGTCACACTCTATTATGACTCTAAGATAGCTAGATATATAGGTAGGTAGAAAATGTTGGAGCTAATCTTTTGAAATTATTGGTAGCCTCAGATGTCTAGGTATGTTGGCCAATATATTAGCATGTATGATCTTTACTTGTGTACTAAGCCAACTTGATACTTACTTCTTGGAGAACTGTATCTAATGTCAGTACTAAATATCAAGTGGAAAACTATAAGCATTAACTTTGTTGTCAAGCTTCTAGAGTCCATGAGGTTTGATATAGTGATGATAGTAGTAGACTTAGTATCCAAAAGAATCTATTTCATTCCAACTTATATGACTATTACTATATAAAGCACTATGTAGCTTTTTCTACATCACATTTGGACATTACATAGCCTTCTTATGTTTGTAGTCCTAAATAGAGGACTATAGTTTATTGTACATCTCACTAAGTGATTGTACTATATGGTTGGGATTCAGATTACTTCATTAATGGCATAGCATTTCCAGTTAAATAGACAAATAGAGTATATTAACCAAAAAATTAATCAATATATCTAGTTTTTCATGAATGAAAGATTGGTATGACCTCCTGCTTATGATAGAGTTCTAGCATAATGACTATGTTCATATCTCTACTAAGCAATGCCTATTCTCTTAAACACAAGGTATCACTCCTAGATAGACTTCAAACCATACTACAACAAGTCTAAGAAAGTGTGATAAAGTTTACTAAGTAGATAAAATTACTAGAAGAAATAAAGTCTACTCTTTACAAATCATAGACAGATATGATACTGTATTACAAGCAAATACAAACTTCTGTGCTAGTCTTTCAATCTGGTAACAAAATATATCTTAACTTCATAGACATTCATACCATGTATTCTTCAACCAAATCATTATATCAATGTTTTTGAACTTTATATAGTGGGAAAGTGTATAGAATATATAGCCTACCAACTAAAGCTCTTACTAGCTCTGATGAGACTATCTAGAGTTTAATGTTGTCAAGCTAACTATTATATCTGAAGATCTGATATCTAGCTAATATTTAAACCCTTCTTTAGACCCTATCCTCATTAATAAACAAGAAGAGTAGGAAGTTGAGAGAATCTTGAACAGCTATTTGTATTACAAAAAGTTTCAATATTTAGTTAAATAGAAGGACTTTAGTCTAATATCTCAAAGATATTTGTATCAGAAAGAGTAGTAAATTTCCACTGACTAAATTCCAGTACTCTATGGTTTATTAAGGCAGTAGAGTTTTTAGCTATCAAGTTTCAAGAAATCTCCATTACTTTGAGTCATAGCAATCTAAGGGAGGATAGTATAAGAAGACTTTTTATTTTGTAAAACTAAAATACTCTAATACTGTCACTAAAGTCTGTAAAGTTCTCTTCTTCTCTAAAATACCAAATACTATTACTAATCTCATGGAACTTGTCTAGTAGATATTACAATTAAAGACTCAGAGATAACTTAATGGAGTTTCTAGTACAAAGTACCTATCTAGCTAGTTGGTCTGTACAAGACTAATACTAACTTATCTTAAAAGCTATATGTTATCTATAAGATCAATATATAGTAAATATATTGTATAACATTATTATTTGAACCTTCTATGTTCTTTCATATATCATGTGACTGCTATCACATCTTGTCACAAGGTGTAACCATTGTAAAAGTTATTTTCTCTATCACTATCAAAGATATCTTACTTTTTGGGATAATGTTCTAAATACTTCTACTTAGATTTCTGAGTATCTATATACTATCATTCTTATGTTAGCTCAGTATTGTTATACTAGATTGTAATGGACTATAAAATATTTAGAATAATATTTATTTTTGGAAAACCTCATTCTATTCTCTTAGATTTTCCTGAAATATAATAAAAGCATTATTGGTTTGGCAGTTTTGAATTGCTTATATTTATATCTTGATTTCTCTTTCTATTTCTTGCTTCTCAAATAATGTCTACTTCAACTGACTACTTATTGTAACAACTACTAACCAAGAAGTTAATAGCTTACTAAGTAGTCTTATAACTCTTGTAGGAATTCTATTAACAAGAAATCTCCAATGTATTTCTATACTATATATTACAAGTCCTATTCTAAACTATATATGTTATCTACAAGTCTACTATGTATATACTATGAAGATAATATATTGTAGACATGCACCCTGACATTATTGTTCTAGTCTCTTCTACTATATTCTAGAATTATGTTACTGAAGTCATGTATCTCTTTATTGACCCCAAAATGAATAAAAAAGTATAATTAAATTAAAATAAAATCAAGAAAAAAAAGATTAAACAAAACAAAATAAATAAATAAATATAAGTATATTATGATAGTATATCCCTTTAATATTCTGCCCCTCTTTCTATTTCATCTAACTTTTTTCTAACTTCTTCAAATATTTATCTTTAAATTTCCCATAGTTCTATCCAAACAATATTTTTATAGTATACTTCTCTGGTAATTTGCTCCTCTTGAATATCACTGCCCCTAAATACAATAGTTTTTGCTTTCTCATTTATACTCTCCTTATTTCCTTCTCTTTAATCTCCTTCTCAGATATCTTTACTAACTCCATTATATTTCCTAAATTTTTCAATTTCTGCCAAGTGTCTTCTTTCATTGTATATCTCTTCTAACTGACCAAAGACTTTAGTTTCTCCCTCACATCTCTTCTATTCAGTATTTTTCAACCTCATACTTTTTTTTCTCCATTTATCTCTCTACCTGCTCTTGATACAATACTATTCTACTAATATTAACTACTAGGTGGATTTTCATTGATACCAGCAACTCCAAATACACTACATTTTCTGATATTATTTTCTTTATTTTATACAGTTCCACAAACTTTTCTATCAGCTTCTTTATTTCTCAATTTCTTATCTACTATACCAAATTCTCAACACTCTATCTTTCACTTTATATTCTACCACTTTTTTTCACATTTTTTCTCTTCTTTTTAGTTCTGAAGCTTATTCTTAGCTCTCTTTCATAGTTGACTTTGAATAGTGATGACTTCATCACCATGTATACTTTGTTGTTAATAGTGAACTTGGCAGTTATCAACCATTCCAACCAATTCTCTTGTCTGTGATCAATGTACATTTTTAAGTACTACTCTAACTCTTGATTTGTTCTGTCTATCTGTTCATCTGTTTGCAGATGAAAAGTTATCAATAGCTTTGTTTCTTTTTCTAACATCTTATTCAACTCCTTCATCAACCTTGCTACAAACTGAAGTCCTCTATCTGAAATTATACTTTTTAGAAACTCATACAACTTTCACACATCATATCTAAACAACTTCATTAACCTCTCTATTATTGTTTTTTTTGTAGATGTTATAAAGTGTGATATTTTCAAAAATTTATCATATACTACCAAAATTGAATTAAGATTTTGTAATATTAGTAAATTTGTAATAATTTGAAATATAAGCAACTGGCCTCTACTTCTCATCTTTATACTTTATTAATAATACATCTCTCACAGCAAAGTCTAACATATTTGCTTCTACTCTTATCTCCTTATTCAAGTCTAGTATTATCAAGACTGTCTATTATAAATCTCTCCTTTAACATCTTAAATGCCTTCTACTGTCTCTCTCCCAATTCTACTTCACATCCTTCCTCATTATCTCATGAAAGAGTTTTGCTATTTTTGTAACAAACTATCTACAATAATTTGCCAACTCTAGGAACTTTTGCACATTTATCACTTCTCTTGATACTAGCCATTCTACTACTTCTTGTACTTTCTACTTCTCAATTCTTATTTCATGAGGTCTAATCACTACTCCTAAAATCTGACTTCTCTAACCTTCTACAGATATTTTTCTGGTTTTACAAATAATTTATTCTCTGCTATCCTTTTTAATATTTTTTTCATAATAGCATTATTTTATTTCTCTGTCTCCATTCCCACCATTACATTATTAATAAATGCTGCTATATCTTCTATCTTTATTAAGTCTCTTAACAAATCATTCATCATAACCTGAAAAGTTTCTAGTAAGATTGTAAGTTTGAAAAACATTACCATTGGCTCATAGGCATCCTCTGGTATTGAAAATGCTATCTTCTACTTATTACCTTTCTTTATTCTCACATTATTATATCCCCACCTCAAGTCTATCTTTATAAACTTCTTCTTCTTCCCTATGTTATCTATTGAATCTGAGATTAGTGGCAATAGATAATTGTTCTTAATTGTCCAACTGTTTAAATATTGATAGTTTTGTACTATTCTCTTCTTTCTATCCATCCTTGGCACAAAGAATACCAGTGATGTCTACAGTAACTTTGATAGTCAAATATATCCATTTCTTAACTGATTCTCCAAAAACTTCTGAATCTTCTCTCTTTTTATTCTAGATAAGAGATAAAATTTCTTTTTATTTGGTATAAACTCTTCTCTGAGATCTATAGCATGATGTTATGACTGAAGTCTTTGAGTAAAGACAGAAAATAACTTTTGTATTGAATAACACAAAAAACTTGATTTGCTTTTTATAAGGCTAACATATTGTTACTATGCTATATAATATCACTTATTTCAGAATCTTTTACATTCTTTTCTATATCACATGATCATATGATCTATGACTGTGACATATGTAACCATCCTGTGATTTGTATCACACTTTGTGACTTATGTGACTATTACATGTTATATCACAGTCCTTTATCTAAGTTCAAGGTAATAGAAAGATAATAAATTTAAGTCTGTTGTTTACAACTCTGACAAATAATCTTATAGCTTCTTTATTGGTATTTTCTCAGAATTCTTCTTTTCAAACATCTTTAAATACTTATAGAATCTTCTAGAAACTATTTCCTTTATTGTTCTAATCTCTATTAAATCTTTCTCTTCTTTCTTTTTTTCTTCCACTATTCTTACTATTTTCATTTCTTCTTCCACTATTAGTTTTCTAAACTTCTTTTTTTTTCTTTGTTTTTTTATCATTTATATGAGAATAACATGTTGTAGATATAAACTCTAATATTATCATTTTAATCTCTTCTACTATGTTTTAGAAGAAGAAAAATCAAATTAAGAAAATAGAATAGAAGAAAATAAGATATATAGGGTTTCAAATATATCATGACACTATCCTATAAGTTTCATTAATACTAATAAAACCTTAGAACTCTTCCAACACTATCTATAAGAAGTAACTAAGTACTAATATATCTTAGAATATTCTACT
>Ga0157364_1006550_pt1 | contig 11983 bp, 9 predicted proteins | sample AttsexASBM2_FD_111476 | JGI IMG/M metagenome (GOLD analysis project Ga0157364, IMG submission 111476) | Fungus gardens microbial communities from leaf cutter ant in Ribeirão Preto, State of São Paulo, Brazil - Atta sexdens ASBM2 | ecosystem: Host-associated > Fungi > Mycelium > Unclassified ...
ATATATATATACATATATACATATATATATATATATATATATATATATATATATATATATATATATATATATATATACGTACATACATACGTACAAATGTATACATACTACATATAATACGTATTATATAACATATATAAATGTGTTTTATTAAAAATGCAAAAACAAAAAGAAATAAATTTATAATAATATTTTATAATGCCCCCAAGGCAGCGTGTCGGTAGAATCTGGTACACTATACCGCTTATTGTCGTGAGGACTTAGAGCGATTTTCTTTTCTGATATCATGTACACTCGTGCAGTTTCGATCTTATACACGACTGCATCATTCAAACGCGTGTAATCCTCAAACATTATGGATCTTGTCACAACATTGCTCTTAATGCCTTTTGTCTTTTTCGTATCCTTCTTTCCTTCTGCATGGCATACATTTTCGTTCTAAGTCCTACGAATTCAGTTATAATTGCGCTGTTGTTCTCGTCCTTCATCAAGCTAGGAACTTTTTTGCTCGCGAGCGGAATACTGTATGCGTTGTCAATCACGTAATCACTAATATCGAATCTGTTAATATCGCGTTTCATAATATCGTAGATGTTGTCACTCGATATGATAAATAAGACTGTTCATATCAGTGTACATAATTTCACATTTTTCACCAAACAGTTGCCACGTACTTGTGGTGAAATTCGTACAAACACATCTTGGTTATATCGAGGATGCACATATTCACGCTTGTCGAACTTCATCTCGAATTTACACATTCAGTCTCAACCGAATTTTCAGAAAAGACGCTACGATGTAGAAATTTGATTTGACGATTTAGTTTACCTCAACACCATATCTCCCGTCCCAACGCGCATTACAAGCACATCGATTTCATACATTTCATGGCACATTCTTCATGGTTTTACTCGCGTTGTTTATTAGTTTGTACAAATATTTTCAAACTCGTTATTCGCGTGAGTTCTGAAATTTGTGTTGAATTCTATATAATTGCGAAGCCATGGAGATTGCGCAAATTGCAGTATAGGATAGATCTTTGTAATGCGGAGACCGTGACGAGTACATTGCTGCAGATTGCGATAATGAATCACGTAATGCTTTTTGTCGTGCATCGTAGCGAGGAGCTTGTCTTCTCGCTTACCGGGTAGTTTATCATGCCTCGGACAAAATGATAGGTCCGCGTGAACATGGAAATGTATTCCAAGTTCACTCCAGAACGTAACCCGTCGATGAATCTATCGCAATGATCGTAAAGTCGAAATTTTGCATGTCGTCAACCCATTAAAAATTGGCGTAAGGCAATGGTTGATATACCCAATCGTAGAGGTTGTTGACATCATAATACATTAGATATGATGACGCTTTCGATGAATCGAGTGACGACATATATTTGTCATTAGTCCGCGCGTATCTGTTTGAACACTGGTTCAGACCACCGCGTATACTACGCTCGATAAACATGACCATATCGATGTCGATGAGAAGTTCAAATTTTATATTTGTATGCTTTGGCATCGTTTGAAGATGTAATAGTACGCGAGGTCGAGTCCATAACTCGCAACTGTCGCGGAAATTTTCAAAGACGTCGGCCAACAATAAAACGTCTGTTTTTAGACAATACAAGTTTTATACAAGTTGCTATATTCGCCGAGGTTTCGAATGGAGAATCGCTGCCACACGTTCGCGGCATAAGCGTAATCACTCTCGGATACGGTATCGTCTGTCAACTATAAAATAATTCGCGCGGTAAGCGCATTTCCTGCAATTTTTCAACATAGTCAACGTACTCGTACGTTGGAAAGACATCTCTTCGTATTAAAAGATTAAAATTTTCTTCGAATAAATTACAAAATTCGCGTTGCAGTATCCGTTTATCCTTACTGAGGAAAGATGCTAATTTATCTAAACTTGAAGCAAGAAATTTACAAGAATCTATAAAACGTAATTTTACGCAAATTTTTAAATCATTTTTATCTTTGGTCGACGTGTTTGGTAAATGAAATATTATTATATATAATAATAAATATTATTATATATAATATATTTTTCTTTAATTATCGATAATAGATCGACGCGTCCTTCATACACGGTGGCAATATCTTTGATAATAAAATCGCGCATCGTATCTAGATAAGTTGTGGAAAATTACAGATATGCAACGTGAATCTTTTGTAATTAGATTACATTTTGAGTGCGCGGGTCCTCTGTATCGCCCGGTGAGCAATGATTGCGTTCCCCGTGCATCAGTGCGAACGGCTTTTCGCATACATGGCGTGGCGTTGTTAAACTTTTGTCAATCATCTCGCATAAAATCTGCCATGAGAACATTGACCGAAAGTATAGATTGTACACTATGTGTTTTTCGGAGTTCTTCGGCGAATCAATCTTTCAATGGCGGCGAAAACGATACACTGATAATGAGTCATCATATGAACAATGCGTAATACTCGATGTTGAATACGTTGTGTCGTTGATACCTATAGATAATTGGTACCTGTAGATAGATTTGAGATCTCTATCTCTGTCTTCTCCAATACATACTCTAAATCGACGTAAACTACGAACGGGACTCGCTCTTTCCTGAATTCCCTCTTTATTGTTGAAGCTCAATCACTTGTTGTTTTCACAGTCTGATCGCGCAGTTATTTAATTTTCCATTCAATCTATGATGTAAGCCTCTAATTTTATATTAAAATAATGCAAACATCTAAAAAATGTATAAATTTATTTTTTTTATAGAAATATTGCTAAAAATAATTATAATTTTTATTAAATATATACCTACCGATCGCAGAAATATTTCTTATGCGCTTTTTTGCTGAGTTGCGAGCTCACGAGGCGGGACAGATCCTTGATTAACGCGAAATGCCTCACGTTATCATCTTGCGATTCTGCATGTACAATAGATTGATGTGCTTATTCCTCTTCGAATCGGTAAGTCATAATGGAAGAATCATTATTTCTTTCTCGTTATCGATGCAGTACACATTGAGATTTTCAAATTCTTCAATTTGATGCAGCGTCATTAGGAACATAATATCTTGAAGATTCACTACAGTCGTGTAAAATGCAGATATGATGACTCTCGCTCCATATATTTTTTAATTGGGTGTAAAGCGGCAACCACTGATCACGCGAAGCACACGGTGCCTAGAGATTGCACATTAACCACAGTTCTCTTCATTTTAATTTCTCACGAGAGTTCGATATGACATCCCGTATGCAGAGAATTGTACTTGTTTACGAGTATGTTTATTTATTAAATTCAGTATATGCGACAGCATCACTATCGCGTTCTTGAAATTCCTTGAGCGATGTCAGGATAGGCTCGAAGACGTGCGACGTGTACCACTCATGTAAATCGAATGAACGGAAGAGTTCATAATTTCTCGTGCTCACATTTTTATTTGCACGTTTATGACCCGACATAAATTCACCATTAAACACTATGTTTATCTTAATATTATTATGTTTCTGAATAACATTTTGCACGCTCAAACACTATCTCTCTCGCATCTTCGAAGAATTGGCAAAGTTCGATGTGTTTATTACAGCGGTCAATATATGACTTTCGAACGCCATATCAATCTCGCGCTATCGAAGTCCTGCGGTATATTCGACACCCATTTGCACGAAACGTTCATGCACCGTATTTTTTAAATTTTCGAGTCGCGCGATCAATGATTGTTTAACTCCAATCGATAATCGCGGACGCTTAATTCAACTCTATTCCTTCAGCGATTCAATAAAATTATTGCAACGCTGTTCCCACGCAAGAAACTCTTTTCGCGTATTCAATTGAGCGACTTGCACTATGAGATCACGTTTCGTTTGATCCATATTGTCATTTTGAACTGTTGCTCGATTACTGACAAATTGAGCTCTCAGAGAAGCAAATCTTTTCGTTTTAATAACATGAAAAGATGCATCATTTGGTTTGCTACACGTTTTAACATATTTGAACATGTTTCAATAAGTTAAGTTTTAACGTGTTTCCGAAAAAGTGATTTTTTTATCGCAATTGTAAGGATAGGCCAAAAAAAATAATTTGAAAAAAGAATGGGAATAGAGACTTTACTGTCGATCCCCAAAGATACAGTGTCTCGCACTCGCTCTAGCACTGCACTGCTAGCGTCTTCTAAAAATAGCTGCGGCTCGATGTGATTAGTTTGTCATCGCGCCTGTCAACATACGGCTCTCGAATGCTGTTTTGATCTCGCGAAGTTCCATCGAAGTCCATATCCGGTACCCACATGCACGAATCATTCACATTGGTACGAGCGATACATCATCGAATTCTTCAAACCATCAAGTCTTGCAATACATGTAGTCACTGATTGTTTCTTGCCAATCGATAATCGTAGGCGTTTGATACAATTCTGTTCTTCCAAAGTTTCTATGAGTTCGTCACGTCATTGTTCTCATATTATGTACTCTTCTCTGGTATTCAGTTAGCCGCTTGCTTTATCAAATCGTGCTCTATATTATCGCTTGCGTTGACTAATGACGCGGTATGTCTAAATCTTATATATTTACTTGGTCACGTGACATTTATATCACATTATATCGATGGTGATGTCACCGCTCGAACATGTTGTGACATGTCATATCATGTCGAATGTAAAAAATCTGGTCACGTAATATGTACACTATTTGGCAACGTCGCATTGATTATCGCGAAACATGTCGTGACTTGTTGCGGCATGTCCTTGAAAAAAACATTGATTACACTAAATCTAATAAAGTTGCCGCCGCTTGCGAAATTGTAAACGTCGCATTTTTGTTGTATTAAATTACATTGATGTCATCGCGAGACACATCAAATAACAAATACGATGTGGTAAATACCTAGCGTAAGATTTATGATAAAAATTCAAATATTAAATATAAATTATTAGTTATACTATGGATGATATATAATATATATATGAATATATATTAGGTGTGGGAAAAAGTTCGTGGCGTTTTTTAATGCCCTCTAACGGGAAAAACGCCACGAACTTTTTCCCATACCTAATAATATATGAAAAATAAACAAATATTTAAATTGTATGTCTCAGCAAGACATTTCAAATTATTCATTCCGTTTTTGCGATATTTTTTATTCTTTTCCTTCCCTTTATTGTGGTATCATATTACATGTGCTGGCAGCATGATATCATCACGATCGATGATATCATCGCGTCTGACAATATCGCTGCACTCGCTTTAAAAGCATTATTAAAATATAATCAAATAAGTACAATAGAAATAAAAAATATATATGTATATATTTTGAAAATAAGTAAAAGGGGTCATATAGGAAGCTGCAATGAGAGAAAAGATGATAAGTATATAGGATGCACATGAATCGCAACGGGCGGACTATCTGTTGAATATTTATTTCCTTCACTTCCGATGACTACATTCCGATGACGGAGCACACACGACCCATGCTCGCGATTATGCGTGTGTGCATAACGTATCGAAAGAAAGATGGGATAAGTATATGGCAAGTATATAAAATAGAGCGGACGGTGGCAGCGCTATTCAATATCTCAATCCGTATAATGATGACATTTAATAGCCGGATGCTCTATGCACAACAAAGGCAACTGTCTCAGAACTTATTATGTCGATCTTCTCGCGGCAACACTTTTGATTTACTTTGTTTTATACACCGACTGCTATAGATAAATCCAGAACAGTCTCGTTACAGCGAAGAATATTTTTCAGCGTCAATCTTATCCATGTCTTTAGTCTTGTGAGATCGAGCAGGGTCGAAAGTGTTTCCTCTTGGGTGTTGCATCACTTCGAATGGTTTGAAACAAAATTTTGAAAAGTGTGTTGTCGGCTTCAACAGTGCTATTGCATTACATTATCCGAAGTTCCTTCATTCGTCTCGGCACGCGGTCGTGTGGCGCGGAAATGTCATAGCCACAGGCATCCAGTGTTTGGGAGAGCGTCTCATTTTCGAATTACATCATCTTTTTTACATCATCTTTTTGAATTACATCAACTTTTTTAGAACTCTATTCGCCCGGTTCGAGGTAGTCGGTGCCTTGCAATTTACCTTAGTTCGAAGACCATCAATGACTAAATCCAGTCAGTTTGGCTGCGAAACTAATTAAAAAAGAAAAAGAAGAAATTGTCCATGTCTTGTCTGCGTGTGGATTCATCAGTTGTATTTAAAACGGTGTGTGAAATAAAATTCAGAGAGTCCTATAAATTTGAAAAAAAATGATGAGGAAGAAGATGTTCTCCTCATGGAGGCCGGGGAAATTGAGGAGGACGATGTCTCTGTCGACGAGAATGCTCCTACAAAAAAGGAGAAAGAAATCGAGCGTGAACTGGACGAAAGCTTCTCGATTATTAATTTCACATCTTGTACGAGTGACAAATTGATCGAGTTTCATGTTCGATTTAACTGATGAAGAGAAATTATTACACTTTTGTGTAATATATTAGGTATGAGAAAAAGTTCGTGGCGTTTTTCCCGTTAGATTAAAAAAACGCCACGAACTTTTTCCCACACCTAATACTTTGCTGCGGTGGCGACAGAGGCAGCAGAAATTGCCGCTTCGACCGAAGTGATTGCGTGGATGGGGAAGGTAGATGGAGGAAGATGATTAGGCGGCTGCGGAGATAGCGCGGGAAAATATAAAAAGAATTTTTTTAAAGTAATGCTCGAAGAAGTCGCGCCAGTTGAACATGTTCCTGTTTTATCTCCTCCCTTTCTTCCTAACAAAAGTAAGACTCTCTCTAGATTCCCTAATTTTCGTAAAGCTCTCATCTCTTATAAATAAAAACATTCATAAACATCAACACGTCGGAGACATTGTGTCGCGTCAACAAAAAAAAATGATGATCGTCATAAAACTGCCCACCATTTATGCTTTGGTGTTCGCCCTCGCGACAAAAAATGTTACAGTCCCAATCTCTACTCACCATTTTTTCGAACTTTATCCTTCATTTTGTCAGAGGTCCTCTATCTCTCTTTTCCAATCATCTCGCGAGTAGGTACGATGCGAGCGAATCAGATTCTTTGTCAAGTATAAGGCGAACCAATCAGAACACATCATTTAATTACCCTATTACCCCCACCCTTCACTCCTCGACCAGAGCGCGTCCTTTTCCAAACTAATCCGTCTAGATCATGCTCGGAAGGAAACGTGGAGGGAGTTTGTTTTGATGCCTCATGGCTGCCCATATACTACTAATGTCTTAATAAACTTTCATCTTATTTTTAAGCTGGTATTTGACTTATCTTCCTATTTATTTGTATTTACATATTTGAGCAAGAAAAATCATACCATATAAAAAAATTAAGTCTCTAAGTTGGTTTTCAACAATCGAACTTCCTTAAGGGCATACATTTGATATCTTTTAGAGTATTTCTGCCAAAATTCATAACAATCGGACGTCATCTAACATTTTTGGAAGTTTATCCATAATTAATCTATAATTAATATAATAAATATTGTCAAAACTATGTAAATATTGTCATGCCTTTTCCCGGCTCCTTCGAAATGCATACGAGAGGAAACGGTGGAATTATTGTAAAGTTGAAGGAAGGTTCTCTAACGAAAAAAATCCTCACGCGATCAAGTGAATCGCGACAATGTTGGGCGCCAAACGTGCTGAAGGCGACGTCAGTTGCACGAATACTAAGAATCGCGAACAACATTAAAACCCCGAAATTCGGAGAACACGAAAATATCACTAAAATTGAAAAGATTCACTCGCATAAGAGCTAGCTCTACCTAAGTGACTATCTAACGGCAGAGAAGCTGGATATTTATGTGAGGCCCGTTTCTACGGGAAGATGAATGAATATTTGAGAACAAAAAGGCTGATTAAAGCAAGGATTACTAATCCGAGTAACAAATACGAGCGCATTATATATTAAAAATAGTTATACAAAGAGGATTCTTGGTCACGGATACAGCCGCCTAGCTGCCACCAGGCGGTGATGGCATCGCGGTCGTAAAAAGAACTTGTTGGGGGGGGGGGAGCAATAGGGTGAGGGAGCGCGTAGAGAAGAGAAGTAAAAATGTAAAAATGCAAAATGCAAAATATTTATCTAATACCCCCATGTATTTAATGTAATTAATTTATTTAATGTAATTAAAATCTAATATTAGAGAAAATGTATCTATTGTAAATGAGGGTGGGGAGAGTAAGAATAAGAAACAAGCGATATTTTTAAGTTCAAAACATTTATTTAAAAGAGATATTACATGAAATAGTTATTTTATTTTTTTGAAAGAGACGTTTGAACATGACGGCATACAACATGAAAATTTACGAATTTATATTTACAATAAACAAAAATTTTATGAAATAACTGTATGATCAATCGGTTATTTCATTTACAATCAGAAGTAAACAGATTAAGAAACTGGCTAAGATTATAGCCGTTACACATAAAATGTAGAAATACATAGCAGTATTGTCCATAAGTTTGAGAAAGTTCCCTGTAGCATTGTCATATTCCAGCGATATGTGATGGAGTATCATCGAAGTCGTAAGAAGAATCTTAGATCTAAGGGCAGCAAACCATAGCTATCGAAATATATTTCTGTTCCTGTATTCATCAATGTAGAAGGCGACCCAGTGTTCGCCAGGTCGATTGTGATCGTCCGTGTTAGCGACAATGGCAATCGATCTCGTCCACATCCTCGGCAGTCAATCGGCAGGATAGACTCCTGTATGTCGGAGATGATGTAATGCTTTTAAAACTTCTAGCGAATTCATTTCTCATCGGAGAGCATGAAAGAGAAAATGTTTGCGTAAATTCAAAATGTATCTCTTTTGCGTGTGCGATGTAGAGCTCCCAAAATTGTTCGAATTGTGAGATGCTAGTATTAGCTTTATCTCTACCGGCGAGTCGAATTTTGGAAAATCTTTTTTCTCCTCGTCTATTGCTTGTTTATTCTCACTCTGATTCGTCTTTTCTGTCAAATTTTCCTGCACGCTTCAATGTTGCGAATGATATCGTGTTTTTGATTTTTAAATTAAATTGAAAAATTTCCTCTGTCTTTTCGCTCTCGACGTCGCTCTCGCTTCAATTTTCTGAGGGAAGTTCGTAACTTGAATTGTTGCTATTTCGTACAGTTAGCCAACGTTTCAATTTGTAAATTGAAGGCGTTGCATAACGCGCAATATGATTCAACGCTAATTCGAAATCCGCGATGCGTGCAGCGTTGTCCACGATCTTCGAAATCTGGTAGATTTTTAAAAGCCGGAGAAATTCCTTCTAGATTATATATGTTTCTAGAGAATAGATTATTCAGATAACATGTCTTCTCTTGTCCTCTGGTGTAGATATAGCGTGTCATGTAATGTCAGATGTATCATAAAATTTTTGGACGTCTCCATCGAATCATTCGATTCCGTGATAATTTCGTATAAGCCAGTTGTTTTCTCATCTTACTTTCACGAATAAATCGACAAATGGACAAGGTGATGTCATAATCCAGTGTCCGGTGATCGTCGCATTAATCACTAGAACCGCGACTTCTTTCAGAATAAAGTTTTCTTCGACTTCGCGAAAATTTGTATGTCGATGACTATATTCATGATATTCAATTTTCGTTACTCTTTTTACGTCACGAAATGCTAGTGTCGGTATCGCAAACAAGACTGAAGCTTTTTCGTCATTTCGCGTCCAATTAAAAATGAGAAAAAAATGTGTAATGGGAAAAAATAATTTTCTCACGGAAGCCATAGGGCTAACCGGAAAAGTCGACAATGATTTGACGCGAGGAATCGATTTCTAAAACGTTATCAAATTCGGACGAAATACAATTAATAGTCAAAAGCTTTTTCGAATCTCACTTCTAATCGTAAGCTTCCGTGTTTTTACGAGATTCCAATGTCCTGCGCAATTAGCCGATAGATCTGGAGTAAGATCGAAAACGAAAAGAGTGTAGCCATTGGCGTAATCGTCTCTACTTATTAGAATTACCTTCGTTCGGAAAGAGAATATAATTCCCGAAAATAATGTGTGATAAGCTTCAATATAGAACGGCTCGTCTTTCGAAAAATTTGGTTGCATCGATCGACCTGGGAATTTGCATGCTATCGGCGAAAAGAAATTTATTGTAATTTTTGAAATTAAACGGGTTCAATTTTCTATCGCCGTTAAACGCCTTGTTATCAACAAAGCCGATTATTTATTTCGACAGCTATCTGAGTATTGCATTGTCTATTAATTCTCCCATGACGTCGGCATGTATCGTAAATATTTTAACTTCTATTTTCGTAAGGGAATACTTAGCGGTAGTTTTATTCAGCATTCTAGCATGTACACACCTTTATTTTTGCTCTTCTTATGAGTAGACTTGCGTCAAGAATGCGTATTTTTGATATCGTTTTATTTTCCATAAGACAAAATGAATCTTTTGAACGAACGAAACTCAATCTAACTTCCACTTCGTTAATTAAAAATTTATCTTGATTGAAAATGTCGCAGTGAAGGTGGTCAATGAGATCTAGTGATTTTCTTGAATGTATTGCGCGTCTCTCGAGTGCTGTATTTGAATTTGATGAGTCTAATGTGTCGTCCACCAGGGATATCCGCGTCCCATAAGCAAGAAGTTAGATGGGAGATTTTTGAAGATGAAATTTAATAATGCCTCGATGTACGCGCGGTACCCGTAAGCGTTGTTTGATGGCGATATGAGCTTTTGATTGAAATATACGTCGATTTGGTTGAACATGGAATGCAACCCATAAATGATTTATGGGTCCTACTTTTGCCCTGCCGTCGAGTGCGATCGATGTGCTCTCCCCGCGATCGCTTTCTACGCGTATGTGAAGGCTCAACATGATATGAGTGAGATCCAGAGAGTTTTCTCTATGTCTGGGTATGACGAATTCTATGGGCGAGTCGTCCGCGAGCGAAGTTATGGGTTTGTAATAAATTGCGAACTCTCAATGCTGATTTGCGTAGGAGGTAGAAAGAAAAGATCGAGTTCGCTCTTTATACATTCGCTTGAGTGGATATGAAGAAAGGACATGCTTTTTCTTCAGCCATGAATTTCTATCTCAATTAAGAGAATATGTCGAATACATCGCGTTTCTTGACTCGATATTTTCTAGCGAATGGTTTTTTGATTTTTCTTCCCGCAGCATGAATTTTTTTTTGTTCTTCGTCACTTTTTTGCTCTTCTTTTGTGGTACTTCTCGAAATTTTTTTTTGATTTTCAGTTTGATCTTGGGTGGCATCTGCAGGGTCAGATCAAAATCTCATCTATGTTTTTTTAATGAAACATGCTATATTTATTGTAGACTCTAATACACATTATTATTGATTATGTTGATTTATACGAGGATATATAAGTTCGAAAAGTTCTCGGTCCATAATATAGAAATGATCCCACAAACATCAAACTGCTACAATTTTAGAAAAGTTTGATCCTTCACAGATTACTATTAAAATTCAGACAGACGTGTTCATTAGTTTCTTTGTTTCGTATCAAACAATCAGCTTCTGGTTCCATCATGACAATTCACATTTCTTTAATTGCAGACGCAAAAAAATTCTATAAATTGATTCCGCAATTGTATTTCATCAGATTTGAAAATCAAAATGCCTCTAAATACAGTAAATTAAAACAGTAAATTAAAAATAGTCAACCCACGATAAACATCTCTGACATTTATTTATAACTAGCCAAAGCACGATTTATGGCTGTGATTTTTTTTTATTATATATTATTATAGCTCGTCAACTCACGATTAACGCCTCTGGCAGTAAATTAAAAATAATCAGCTCATGATGAACGCTTCTGACATTGGATCATAATTAGGCAATTTATTGTTATTAGGTGTATAACTTTGTTTCCGCCGTTTTCCTATAGATGGCTTTACCGGTAAGTGGTGGTCGAAATAAATAGATCATAGACGTTATATAATAAATTTGGGCATTTGTCAACATAACCCCATAGAAACATTAGTCGATTTGTGTCTGCATCATAAAGTTATTCTCGATTGA
>Ga0157364_1006551_pt1 | contig 11982 bp, 3 predicted proteins | sample AttsexASBM2_FD_111476 | JGI IMG/M metagenome (GOLD analysis project Ga0157364, IMG submission 111476) | Fungus gardens microbial communities from leaf cutter ant in Ribeirão Preto, State of São Paulo, Brazil - Atta sexdens ASBM2 | ecosystem: Host-associated > Fungi > Mycelium > Unclassified ...
ATAATAAACATACAAATATAAAATAGATATATATATATATATATATATATATATATATATATATATATACATACATCAATTTAATAATATATTATACATAATCCTACATTTTTACGTTAAAAAACAACTGTAATTTTGCGTTTTAAAAACAGTTTCCTCGATATTATATAAATCAAAACCAGCGTGTCGATAAATAAAAAAAATAGATCGATTTCTTTTTCTTTTTATGTCTATCAGTTAGACGAATCTTTCGAAAAATATACGATCTTTCACATAGAAGATTATTTAACATATTTTTCGACATTGGAGACATGCTACCATATTGTAGGAATCTTGCAACGCGCGTTACGTTGCTACATTCTCGTCAGTTTCTCTCTCCGAGTTCGCGTAATTTATGCGCTTTAATTAGCCAAGATGCCCGAGGACAGGCAAGCTCTTGCCGTTATCGTAACTCCACCATTTTCGGCGACGCGAGAAAACGATGGAAATTAACATTACGAACTTCACTCACGTTTTGTCTAAAGAATATCTTACAAAACAGATACATCTAGAGCAAAGCACTTAAATTGCAAGAAAAAAGAATTAAAATAAATCAAACCCGAGCAAGAATAAATCGTAAAACATTCGAGAACTCTTTATTGGAAATATTTCCATCCCTTCATAGCAACACCAGAGTAATCAAATCGATATCTTCCAATCGGATTCCGAAGATAACCGAATGATAATTATATTATCTGTTACTTGAGCATAACGGTATTAAATTCATCAAATTGTTAATTTTTTCGATGCCATGTAAAAACACAATTCCACAATGCGAATAAAAACATAAGAAATAAAATTTTACTTGAAAGAAATAAAGCTCTACTTGCAAGCTGCTATCATTTATATTACATTATTATATACATGTTTACATTATTTACAATATTACTCATATAATATTGTTTTTTAATCTGAAATTCTATTATCCCCAAAGCAACGTGGCATTACCTTGGAACGTCAGATTAAAAAACTATATGAATAACGCAGTAATTAATGAGTATACAATAACGTAAATAATATCTACAATCTACAGTAAATAAAAACTAATCTTACAAAATTGAGAAGATATAAAAATTGCTATAATTGTTTATTATAATTGTTTATTATAATAAATATTTCCAGATTATATTATACAAGCATAGACCAACATTAGTTCGTATTACATAATAAATATATTTTAAATTTCTAATATTAAAGAATGTATAAAAAATTTTAATTAATAGAAAATCCAAGTAACAAATAAAATAGGAGAATATACAAAACTCGGATAAATGTCAAATATATATTTTTTTTCTTTTCCTGTAGATTAAGTGTATTTTTTTGCTATTATTACACTTCACGCACGCGTACAAGTAAGCGAGCTTACCTGAAGCACTGATTTATCGAGTCCTGCGACGAGGGCGGAAGCTGAAGTAGAGGGTGAAGGTGAAGACGAAGCCGAGGAAACGGAGGCAGACGGGCTGCTAGTCGCTACGGGGGTCGACGGTGACGAGGGGGCAGGAGAGGGTGACAGCCCCCGAGAGCCCCCTGCAGCTGCACCCGCCGCCCCCGGTGCTGCGGTGCCTACACTCCTTTCCACTTCTGTAACACGGAAACAAAACCATATCTCCATTAGAGCGTGGCATCGTGTCGTAAAAGTCGGCAGGCCGTATCTCCTGCGGCCGCCTGCCGACGTGACGAAAATTGATGCGCTCTCGGCGCATCAGGAAGTAAAGCGAATATTCAGACATCCGTTTCAACGACGCTTCCGTGCCGTACCATGCATACATCGAATTATCGATCATTCGAGCTTATCAACGATAACGATTGTCACAAGTCACGCACGATTGAAAAGCGACGCGGCTATCGACACATCAGAGATCTGATTTATTGAATTTTCAATTTGTAACTAAACTAATGAAAGCACTATTAATATAGTATGTAAAAATTATCTTAAAATTATTTTTTTTTTTCAAATGATTTACTTATCATTCCTAACCAATGTCTATTTTACAAAAGAGAATAAGTCGTTTTGATGAATATACCGAGTCTGTCATACACATATATATATATATATATTAAATTTTTCTTCTTAATAAATGTCATAAAATTCATGTATAAAATAATTCAGAATTATCCATACATTCTTGTCAATTATAATTTTATTTATCTGATTTTGTGTGCATACGTGCGCGCGCGCGCCTGTGTGTGTGTGTGTGTGTGTGTGTGTGTGTGTGTGTGTGTGTGTGTGTGTATTGCAACAGCAAAAATATATTTACAATTCAACTTATAATCGTAACTGCTACAGAAAAGACTTACTGTACAGTGTACCATCTTACGTTTATCGTGAAAACTGGTAATTTTCCAGTCGACCCGTTGTTGCTGTATTCTTTCTCGTACGGTGACACAATAAAATGGGAAAGGAAAATTCGCTCAGGGAACGAAAGATAGAAAGAAAGAACCGAGGCGAAATGGTTTCGAGGCACGTACCGAAGGATACACGGTCAATTCATTGAATAGGGAAGTAACTTTCATAGTTTATAAGTTTACTCGCTTCACATCCTCCTAGATCGAGTCGGAGTGAGATCATGGCGGATCTCAGGTGAACCCTACGCAGGGTCGCTGAAGACGAGCTTAATATCCGTCTCTAATGTAATTGAAAACTTTCGTAAACGCTTTTTCCTTCTCCTCGATTTGTAATCCTTTTCTATCAGCGTTTAAGCGCTATTTAATAGCACGTCAATCAGTAATGACATGAAACTCTATCTTTTTCTTCTATTTATACTATACATGTCACATTCTATATCTATATGTATACATATATTCTAAAAAAAAATAAAACAATAAATTAAATAGTTTGTGATTATTCATGATAATAATCTGCATCAATCGTGACATTGCAAAAATGCACGATCAAAAATGTTTATATCAATTCGAAAATTAATATTAATTGCGTTTATTAAAATTTCTGTACTAAAAAGTCTTGTAATTGAAATTCACGTAAATTTAACAATAACAAGATAAGAATCAGATTATAATTAATCTATCAAACATTCTAGTTGAGTTAATTAAAAATTCAATTATGATAACAAGAGTTTTCATATGAGAAGAACTCGTTCTGTTTATATTTTTTGTTGATATAATCAGAACATTTTTTTCAGTGTGTAATTATCTTGGATTATAGTTAAAACTAAATATGTATTTTTATTGTCATGATATATTTTGAAATAAATAAGATTTAGCATATAATGACGCTTGTGATCGGTAAAGTGAGCTTGTAAAATAATATATATCAAATACCTTGTAATTAGTCATATAATGTACTCCTATGTACACTATTTATTTATTTAACAAACTGAAATGGAAATCTTTGATAATTTCACTCAACGTTATTAAGCGCAAAAAAATTTTTAAATAGTAAATATTTATGTGAATTCTATAATCTAGAAATGAAAATCAAATTGTAAATCACACAATAAAATCACTAAAAATATTAACTTTAGAAATAGAATAATAACTTTAGAAAGCTACAGAAGGAATACAAATATTTTTATTTCGTCCATTGTATTATTATTTGAATGATTTTTTACAATGAATCATAAACATGCCGTAACTCTGAAATTACCTGCAGAGATCATAACTTATGCACGAAACCGTCTCGGTCCAGTTTTACAGAAGCTATTACTACATTTTTATTCCTGGACTTTTCCACCCCGATTAATACCGATGAGTATTATCTTAAAAATTCGTTCTATCCTTATTTTATTACCGATTTTTGCTACATTATTTAAAACTAGCAAAAATAAGGCAAAAAAGAAAAAGTACGAATATAAAGAGAGATAACGAAAGTAAGGAGAAGCAGACAATGGAACAACGAGCAGATTATATTCGGCATGAGAGATCAGTTTACTGGTATAATTACTCACAAACCGCAAAACTCTCTATATTAAAAATACTTTCCCGGTTCCGATGTACGATGCTTTTTAACGCGTTCAGTGAACTTCGAGAACAAGCTGTAGTATACTCGCGACAAAGCACTTTGTCGACAGGATCGGGTAAAATCAGTGGGCGAACGGTCCTACTAATTCAAAGCGAAAGCAGTTATGCAAACGTACTGCGAAACATTCGCCGTGAAATCTCAAGAATACCATTCGCCTTCAGAGGTTCAAATTTCTACACGTTCCATCTCGTCCACTCGCGCAAATTGTGTACATACAATTTGCGAACTTGAGAACCGTACAAATCTCCACCAAAGCAGTCCAACTTCCACGAGATAGCTATTCTAATTTAAAGACTATATTTTTGCGTCCGATAAATTGAATGAAAAATTGTATTAAACGCAAATAAAATATTTATATTATTAATAAATATAGAATAAATATAGAATAAAGATAAACAAACTAATAAAAACAAACTAATAAAAAAAATTGTCAAATATTACGCATCGATAATATAACTCAAATAATAATTAAAGACTTTAGTATATGTGTATTGTTACAAAATAAATGTACATAATTTTAAAAAATTATTATTCTTTTAAATGTTCTTATTAGAAAATTATTCTTGTATAATTAATAAAGGTTTGTTCTTGTTATAAAAAAATAAGAGTTTAAATAACAAGAGCTAGAATAAATAGAATTATGGGCAAAGATAATATATCAAACGTAGGAAATTCACTATATATGTCGCATTAGCATACCAAATAATCGTATGCAATACGATAAATATATGAGTGCACGTATGCCTGAATTTCGCGAGAGAAGGAACTTAATACAGATAAGACACAGACTTCGGTGCATAAACCACAGAGCGTTCACAAAGTTCTGTCATAAGTCGTCGGAACTTCTAAGCCCTATACTCGCAGGAGTTACATAGTCTCTGTGGCGGTTGGATGAATTACGATACACGCTAAATACATAATAAGCATGACGGTGCATACTCAGTCTCGCTTGTTTCTGTCCTATCAGATTGTAGTAAGCAGGAGCAAAATCCGACTAGTCAAAAGAATCAAATTACGCAAACTTTATACAAACTTCTTCGCAGATGCTATCAAAAAATACAAATGATGATACATGCTGATTCTGCACAAAATACTTTTTCTCTGCCTTTGAATTTTCACATGTCAAATAATCATCTTCTATTTCGTGCAAAATATGATAGATGAATTTTACTTTATAACATAACATTGCTTTTACATATTTAACTATTTCTTCTTATCTTAACTTATTTATAGACATATATTGCACGCATTCATACATTAAAAAATCTTCTGTAGAAGAATAAAACATCACATTCCTTTACAAGCTGTTAAAATATAAAATAAAGATTTGTATAACAATAAATATAAAAACATTATGTCATTATAAAGACACATGCATAAATCTTTAAACAATAATGTGTAAATTATAAATATCTTTAAGTCCTTTAGTATACTTTATAAGAACTTTTGGACAAGTAATAATTCATTCTTGGAAAAGTGTAATATCAAGTAATGAATATCATTCTAAGCAATTAAAAAGCTTCTATGAAATATGATTTTATGAAAAGGTATTTTTAAAGTTTAAAAGACGGCTTGCGTTTATTCTCTTATTAATTTAGAAAGCTTAACGCAAATGATACTACCTGATGCTGCACGGGATGAAGGAAAATGGTCCTTGAAGAGGACATTCGTAACACTTGTCGCTGCAGCAGCTGCTAGGAGCGAGTTATTACTCCCGTAACAACGGAAACGAGAGTGGACCATTTCCGATGTCACATGACGAGTATGAATCATATAATTATCGATTATCTAACATTTACGCAAACCAAAAATAAGAAAGTACATTAAGAGAAAAATATTTGAAATTTGCGACTATAATTGCAGGAAAAAGTTATAATTAGAAGCTCCATTTTTGTGATTATTACTGCTATAATATTAATAATTATAACCATATATAATAGTCCTCTCAAACATTAAAAAAAATTGTACTATAAATTATAATTACTTTAAATATTAATATAGTAAAATATCAAAATATAAATAATAAATAAAATAAACATTTTTGTTCAGTAAAACTGCAATCGCAATTACAATAAATATAACTATTTTCTTAAATTTATTTATTATTTATATGATAATAATAATTAAAAACTATGTTTATAATAATTAAATTTTTTATAATAATTAAAAAAAACTAAAGACAAAGTAATTTGGCTATTATTAGCCATTAATAGCTTAATTGACTATATTTGTATGGTAATTATAAATGTATAGTTGTCCTCAAAAATGATATATATAAATTATGGTAATTGCAACTATTTTTTTTCGCAATTCATATGTATCGATCAATCATTGCAATTAGTATAACTTAGTTATATATTTGATAACAAAGTTATCAAATATAAAAAGTCATTAATTTTCCTTTCAAAAACGTTGTAACTCAAAATAAATATATGGAAATGTGTACTTGAAAACTCGAAATGAGCAACAGTATCACCAACAGAGACAACAGAAGCTCATTAAATACGAAGTGTACAGGATAATAAACGATCTGTGAGCGCGCACGCGCGGAAATCAGGTGATAAATCTTTGCCCCGACAGTGATGTCTTATCGAAAAAAAACTTTTTATACGATCTAACAAGAAAAAAAAAATGTTTTTCTCGAATATGAAGTCAGCTTGCAGTGATCGATTGAATAGATCGTTACAAATCTCGCAGCAAGTTTATTCAACTTTCAACATAATAGAAGCGCAATTTTACCCTGGTCAATGTGGTTAAACTAGATCTGAATAGCTTAACGAGATTTATGGAGTTCTTTTATTACTTTTTCAGAAAGAGGTTAGAGAAGTAATCGGATTTTAGATTAAAGACTCGTCCATTGACTCCGCTTCTATTCATTCAACTTATTCTACTAAATCTTTTAGTTGCCAGGCCAGAATTATTTTTTTATTCCTAATTACCAGCCTCTGTGGTATCTTTATAATCTTAATCTCAGCTTTTCCTACATCCCATCTTATACGTAATCCTATTTAGAGCAGCTTAATACATAACTTGTAATAAATTCAAATGTCATTCTTGCAAAAATATATAATTTATTCGAGAAATATTAATTTCGCAATTTCGCAAATTTAAAAAAAAAATACAACTTTTTTATTTTATTTAATATCGTTCGATTCAACTCTTATAAACCGTGATAGATAAAGATTTTTCAAAAAAAGTCCAAGAAGAATCGTGAATATGATAGAAATATTCGCGTACATATATATTTATAATACCAATGACGAAACGAAAGACGCTAATATTTTCGCAATGGTATAAAATCTCACTGTTTGGAAGTATACACGGATTTATACAGTATTTATATAGAAGAGTGATCCAGCTCAGACCGACGCTGTTGAAGTAAAAATCCCTTGTTAGGCTGCTACAACGAAGCGAGGCGAGGCAAACGTCGCCGCGGGATGACCCGCCGTGAAAAATAGGACAAATTTACAGCAGGAAGCATCAATTCTCTCCGTGGCAGCAGTTTTATTCCAGCAAGACCATGGAAGGAAGGAAGGAAAGCACGAATACTTCTCCTGGATCTCTTCTCCTGGTACTACGGAGGTGAAAAATAGGAAAGGCGCGTTGCGAACACGGCTTAAGCGTCCGTCTGTCCGCCTGTCTACCAGGGATAAGTGATGTGACAGTACAACGGAGATGCGAAGGGAAAGGCGGAATGGCAGGAGAGCGGTCGTATCGCAGCAACACGGGGAAGAAACGAGGATGGGTCGTGAATGAGAGTGATGGATTGCACGCTGCCATCCACTGACACTCTTCCACCAAAGGGCAGATCGCCCATTGTATTGCGCAACCCACAACTTGTGCCGTCTACATTTCCGGTCGGCTAAACGACAATCCGATCTGAACGGCAATGCGAATCCGTGTCTTTCCTATCGAAGAGTTTCCGACCAGGTATTACGGACATTGTGAGGTTTACATAAATCTGGCATGTTCGCCGATACTCTTTCTAGATAATCTTTACTTTTTGGATTATTTATATTTATATTTATATTATTTATATTTATTCATAAACAAAAGGAAAGAATAAAAAATCATGTAATTAGGATTTCTTTTTAGGGGTTGCTATAAATAGTGAGAATAAGTTTAATAGATATACAGCCATGTGGAAAAGTATTAGACACTTACAATTTTCTCGCATTTTACAAAAAGTTAAATATCTCGACGAAAAGAAATCGCAAAGGTTTTCGATCACGCATCGTTAGATATTTACGTCTTCAATATTTACACAAATAACAGCCCTGAGTGCGCGCGTGCATGCGTGCGTGCGTGCGTGCGTGCATGCGTGCGTGTGTGTGTGTGTGTGTGTGTGTGTGTGTGTGTGTGTGTGTTATATGCAGTTGAATTTTGAATCTATCAAAAGTTAATTCACAAAAAAAATTAATTGACATAAAAAAAACTATTCAAAGGATACTTATTTTTATTCATATATTAGTTATTATATGGCAATATTTAATATTATACAATTTTAAATAATACATGAACTAAGAGTGATTTTGGACTATAATAAAAAATAAATCTTTATAAAAACTCCATGAAGGAACTTACTTGTATGTCGCATACAAAATAATACGATAAAAATATTTCTATTTCATTCAGAGAGATTATTAATATAATCAAGTTTAATCAAACAAATAAAAAAATCATGCAATAGCTATATAACGTTTTAACTCCAATTATGCGAACGTAACAATAATGCGAATAAGCTAACATTTCTAAATACATATAAACACATTATTATTTTATTACGTTACTACAAAATACATAAATTCTTTATTCGTTTATTTCTATTAGTATTAAAAAGATATTTCTATTAGTATTAAAAAGATAATATTGTATATCCGTTGAATAATTAAAATAGCTACGCAATTCTAGCTAGAAAAATTATCTGAAACCCACATGGAAATCATCGACAAGGTTGAAACAAATGTGCACATTAATGGACATCGCGGATTATCGTCACAGCGGTACAAATGCGATTAAATCGATAAAACCTGCACGAATAACATATTAAGATTGGAATTAAAAGATTTAGACGAATAGAGATAAATCGGATTTCTTTCCTTACCGTAATAAAATTACAGTAATAAAACTAAAATTATTTATATTTAATCGTATGAACAGAAATTCAGTAGAAGATAACTTCAACATTAAAATTTTGTTTATAAAAATTTGTTATTAATAATTTTTATTATATTTAAGCAACGTAACGATTATAGCAAACTTAAACAAATCACTAGATAAATATAAATAATGTTATTGCAATTTCTAAAAAACTATTTTCTCGCAAAAACATAATTCTATTTATAATTAACTGAAAAAGTAGGATATAAAAAATAATATAATAATTAATGGTTTAAATAAAACCATGTAACTATGAGTAAGTTTGATATTAAATTACGCTGATTATAAGAATTACAATGGATTTACGAAAATCTCGTGAATGTGGGATATAACAAATAATATAATAATTAATTGAATCGCGCATATGGGCCTGTTTTCGGCTTCAATAAAGATCGTTAAGTATTCTGCCGATGGTAAAAAAAGGGAAGTACTGATGCCCCCTTCTCTGCGAAACCATCACGGCAAAGGACGAATTAATCTGGCTTCACGTAGAAGGACCTTTTCTACCCCACGTTTTCGATGTAATTGAATCTCTCGTCTTTGCCAAGGCAATTGTACCATACCTCTCTTCCCGCCAATCTAGAGCTGCTCTCTTACCGCGAGAAATTAATCTTCCTTTCTACGAGTGCGATTCCATGATCGGTGAGAAAAAACAAAAGTAATAGAGGTCTATAATTCGACTCTGAACCGAGCACGAACACGAGTTTTCTCGCGTCGGTGCCGATTAAAGATAAATTAATCAAACGGTGTTTGTCGAACAATTAAGGTCAATTTTACGATCAAAATGCATTCACAGTCCGAACGACTCTTACATTTAAATAAAGGATCAAACGTACCGTTATTTAAAACTACGTAAATTGATTTCTATTAAAATACTAATTAAGCAAGTTATATATATAAACAGAGTTCTCATTTACATGTTATCAAATATATCAGATAATGTCTCTTTAATATACAAATTCATACATTAATTTTGTCATAAGTATATATTGATAACTAAACACTACACGATCTTAAAGAACTAATAAATATATAAATATATACTTCTCACTGAATACAAACGTAGCAAAAAGATTATCAAGATTTTATCTTTCATTTATTCATTATATTGCATGGAATGCATTCTAGGAATATTAATTATTCTAATATTTATTCTAATAATATAACGCTATTTTTTACAGAAAATAAATGCGTTTCTATATAAACATATATAATAGTATATTACAAAAATGTATATTACAATACATTATATATTCATATCGTTAAATCAAATTTTGATTTGTCATTATATAATTCAAAAAAAAATTATTACATTTAACAAAGAGATTGTGACAAATAATAACACGAAATAATGCTGAATAAAAAGGAAAGCAACATCCAAATTCTATTAAACCTTATCATATTAGGATAATAGGATTGCTCTTATTACAGTCTCCTCGAACAAGGATTTCTGTTTATCAGCTGAAGACACTCCTTCCTCATTCTTCCTCTATTCTCTTTCCACAAAAAAGATCGAAAATGATGACGAAAACAGAGAGCGAGAGCAAAAAAGCAAGCGAGTAAGCAAGAGAGAGAGGGGGGGGGAGAGAGAGAGAGGGGTGGAGGGAGGCAAGATGGACGAAGATGGAAAAAAATTACTTTCGAGGCAAAACGTGACGGCAATACTAGAACGAAAATTGTAAAATGCGGACCACGCTTAAATATTAGACGCCATGTAAACGAAAGTTTATCGACAGCTGGGTGCTCCGCTTAAGAAATAAGGCAACCTGAATATTTTTCTTGAGACAAATTACGGATTGAACATTACTGTTCTTAAAATTAACTAGACTACATTAGAATATTTGAGAATTGCGTTAATAGCGTAGGACTGAATAATTATCATATAATTATAACTTGAATCAAAGTATCTAATTTGCAATTATAATGTGGAATATTCATAAAACATCTCGTAATTCTTCTCAAATACTCCTTAACTATATAAAAGAAATAAAATTGTAAGAAGTTTCATCGAAAAGTTTATTGGCTTTAAATAATTTGCTGGTCGTGCTCAAAAATATTTTCTTCCTCTTTGTCGAAAAGGAATATAAATCGTGTGCTTAAAGAAGTCCGCACAACCGCAAAGATTCTCTTGTAAAGAAGATTACGCTGCCAAGGACTTTCTTCATTTTTCGCTGCAACGACCAAATTAACATATTCATAAGATATTTATCAAAGATTCTCTTTGACGCCCGTTACTTAAATATGTCGCTCTGGCACAACAGACTTTTTTCTTTATTTCATTCTATAAAAATTCAGTGTCCTGTCATCGACGCTTTTAAAGGAATAAAGATACAAGATCTATATATAAATATCATCATAAAGTATTATTGAGAAAATAAGCGGATATATTTTAATTATAAAATTTTTCACGCGAATATATGATGATTATGTTCAAATCCATTTTCTCTTAAGTGTGACAGATAATATCACAATATATTTCGCTCTTCGTAAATAAATCTTTAATCGAACATAACCCTTGTTACATTTCAATGAGTGCGCTGAATATATTATAACAAGCTTTCTCATATTAACAATCTCTCAAGCAAGCAATCATCTTAAATAGCCGAGTATAACTACATGAGTGCTTTGTTACATTGGCACGAGATGTCCTTGATGTCATATCCATAATTCTGAAATGCATATGTTGATACAACATGATAGTTATGCATATATTTCATGGGAATACGCCACATGTTTGTCGTGAGAGAGAGAGAGAGAGAGAGAGAGAGAGAGGTACATCCACTCTAGTGCGTTCCATTGATTTC
>Ga0157364_1006552_pt1 | contig 11982 bp, 6 predicted proteins | sample AttsexASBM2_FD_111476 | JGI IMG/M metagenome (GOLD analysis project Ga0157364, IMG submission 111476) | Fungus gardens microbial communities from leaf cutter ant in Ribeirão Preto, State of São Paulo, Brazil - Atta sexdens ASBM2 | ecosystem: Host-associated > Fungi > Mycelium > Unclassified ...
ACGAACCTTCGGGCCACCTCGGATTTTCTCACAGCTTAATTTTGGAATCGAATAATAAACGATCGCTCGTCTTATGAAAGTGCTGTTAGCTTTACGTGTCTTCTAGAATTCCTAAAAATAAGAAAAGAGGTTTCTTTTTTTCTTTTGCCTTTCTATCTTTCGAATTGTACTCGAGCACTCTGAATTCTAATGCTGGTGTCTTGGTTTCCGTCACGGAGACTACCTCGGACGTTTTCTAAGACCACTCGAGGAAGACATAGGATCTGTTTGGTCACCGCTATCGCAGCCAAGCACCGAAGCATCGGTGACTGGCAAGGAGAATGCATACGTGGGCGGTAGTTTACATAGAACTTTGAACCGTTTGGAGTTTCTTGGCGATGGTTCTCGGCCGGTCGAGAGTAGTAATTCAAATCGACAGTAGCATCCATTTGGTTAAGGGGATCCCCTCTCTATCGAGATACGGATCAGTGATTTATAACTGGCTGCCGGAATGCGTGCAGACATACCTATGTCTTCTTCGACATCATCGATATCCATTATTGCACCGGCTTAGGCAGAGGCGAATCGATATTCACATATGTCGTGCCTGTATCTGGTTCTGCCGCTAGCAAGTTTAATACCGGTTGAATAACTTCTGCGAAATTAAAAAGTACAGAGAACGATGATTTCTCATTAAATTTTTGTTAAGTAAAAATCAATACTATTGTAAAAAATGGACCAAAGAATTCATGATTGAAAGAAAGCTAGACATTGTGTACTTTATAACTTATTAAGGTACATAAAATGAATGATTTTGTTGAAAGATCTAAAAAAATTTTGCTAGATACAGATCTGAAAATAATCTGATTGTTAGAATATTAAAATTTGATTACTTCTATCTTTAATTTTTAATATAATTTTAATGATCCATAACACACAGAATTATTTTCAGATTTCTATTTTAGTAAAATTTTAGATCTTCAAAATCATTTTTTTCCGTGTGATAACGTAGCCTGAACAGATATTATTTTTAAACACTCTTTTAAATTAATCTTGATTTGCGGAAGAAACTCTAAACTAGAGTTCTTTGAACGAATGGAAATGAAACTTAATTATATCAAAGTCTAAAGAATTAAAGTTTGCGTCATCATTATGTAATACTTAGATCATCTTAGGAAGACGCATTTTTGCACGAGGATAAAAGGAATAAAAAAGAGAAGATCTATTCTACGATCCTTTAGAATTATATCATCGCAGGTAACCTTAGGAACGTTATATCCAGATGATTGATATTTAAAAAATTTTTTTTTACACTCTCGGGTCAGTTCTTTGGGATCTCCTAATCTGGTTAGTTTAGGATGTTCTTGATGGAGTATCGAGACGAATCTTTTCGGGCCCTTCGCCTCGACTGATATATTTAAACATATGCCAGTTCTTCTCGAGGTTGTCTCGGCTGATTGTGAGTAGTCAAAACTGGTTGCGAACAGACAATAAGTATTATGTAAAACAGTGCAGAGTCTAAATGCTGGGAAGATATTACACAAGGCATCACACAATGTCTTTGTCTTGAAGTGTAGAAATTTATATTACTTTTATAAATAAATTAAAGCTATTTCATAAAATAATTTATTTTATACGAGTATATAAGTAAGTTAACAAAAAGATTGAATTTATTTAAAACATAAAAAACTGAGTGTACAGATTTGTAAAGCTGATTATATAATCGTAATAGAAATTTCAAATTTCTTGTGATACTTTTTTTATTCTCTATATAATATATTTAGTATATATTTTAATACATGTATACATAATTACAAACTTGATCTTTAGTACAATAATACAACAACGTTACAGTGTTATTACTGGAATATTACAATGTTGTTGTAATGTTAATAAAACGATGTATGCTCTATGGAAGAGTTAGCTTCGCGCAATTTAAGTTTCTTAACATTCGTTACAATGTCTCGCAGTGAGCCATCGTGTGCATAGATATTTCCACGTTGATACCTTTTAACCTTCGCGATTTTCTGCGTAACCCCGCGAGGCCAGGCCCAAGCATGAAGCCCGCACATTGTAACAATGCATCATCTTGTCGCGCTGGGAGGTTCGGTGCTTCAAGGCTGCCTGAAACTGCGCGACCACGGCCGTGGAATACAATGGACGGTTCAGGCGTAACGCCGTCGGTTTCAATGCTTACATTATGACCATCCCCGTGGCATGGCACATGTAACGATACTTATCCTAGTAGGGCTTTGTCTCACGCGAGAAGAGTCACGAAAGAGGAATGAACAACGGAATAAAAATTGACATGTATTAAAGCTCATCCGAAACGGTGATCTTTCGAGTCTTTTGAAACTATCAATGAATCCTTTCAAGACTCTCGAGGTCTTTCTTAAATTTCTTTACGAATCATGGATCCCGATAATGCACCTTTTATACTATATATATTTATATATATTTTGCATGGTAATTCTTCTTATTAAGCTTCTGATAAAATCTTTATCGCACGATTATAGGCAAAGTAAATTATGCGAAATATATAATAATAAAATTAATTTTTATAGAGAACGGAAAAATAATACCATATTTTGAGGCAAGAACATACAATGAAAAATAATGAATCATAACAAATCATAACAAACCTAAGAAAAAGCTATAAGATTTTGTTGCAAAAAGTTTTAGCATTTAAATAACCTGCAAAAATATCTTACATAATTATTTTAATGGACGAGACAAAATTACTTTCAAATTTGTATCAAGCTAAATATTTAGATACTTCAAAATTATTCTTTCAATGTAGATGATAAGTATGATTTTTCTCTAATTTACAAATTATAAAATTATTATTAATAAAATTATTAGAATTAAATTATTTTTGAAATTTTTTTTGAAATTTGATATTTTTTTAACTTTGAACAATTTGAGCATTTTAATTATACAATATAATTACAATATTTTAATGATCCAACAAAATTATTTTTAGATCTGTATTATACATATTATTATAATTACATATTTCAACAAAAATGTTTTTCCCTTGTATAAGGTTCAAATGTAACATTGCTGATTACTCTTAAACGTTCCGCATAATAATTTCGATAATCCAATAAAATTATTTTCAAATCTCTTTCTGTCTCTAGTTAAATTATTTAATACTTTAGCGAAATCATTCTTTTCCGCAACAATGTAACCGGTGCTGTCATTGATGGCGCTTCCTCGTGGTAGACATTTAGCATAGACATTTGTGTTCGAGTTTGTCACGTCATAAAGCGAAAATTTTTCTCAAATGCATTATCGATACTACGTCGATAAATCTCTCATAGCTCAGGGCATCGTTACATCTAACCGACGTAGTCGAGATCCGCTACGATCGATCTTAACAGCATTCTCAAGGGGGGTTGTCCCCCTTCGAGCGGTGCACCGCGATCGACATTGCCCTTTGCGAAGACGCTGCTCTTGCAGATGAGCGTCGTGACTTTAAGATCAAACCCGGTGCATCGATATATATTCGTGTATCTCTCGAGGCGCATCCGCGCGCGCCTTTATGTAACGCGTTCATCGGGACACACGGGCTCATTAGCCGTGGCATTACTTGCCGGAAGACGATCTCCGTGTAAATTATTGGCCTATGCCCGCCGATCTGTTCGCGATCGGTCGACCAAAGGGATAGGTCGCGGCATCGCTCCATGGGGGTCAACCAAGATAGTGGTATCGGTACGGCCCTTTGTCAGCCCTTTGACGATTTAATAATTGAACGGCAGCGAATATGCGTACATCTTTATTTGACGTAGCTTTAATCAATGATTAATAAATTGGAGTATGACATAACATTTGGAGTATGGTATAGAGATTTTATTTTTCATAGTGATATTTTGCAAGAAACATTATATATTAAACGAATGTATCTGTTACATTCATAATTAATTCTAAATTTTTTGTTTGATCTTAGGAATATTTTTACTGTTAATTAATTTTTTTGATTAATTTTTTAAATTAAATTTATTTACTAAAATGGCTGAAATTGGAATCGAACTGTCCTGTTAATTAACTGGCGGCTTTAATTGCCGTTTAATTCATTATTAAATAATTTCATTAGAACTGTGTATTGTTTACTATGGTAACTTTTCTTAATTGTAATTGTTTTCATTAATTAATTTTGTTAAAACAAGATTCGTAAATTTTAATATGTTGACAATTCTCTAAAACAGAGACAAATTTTGTATATATACTTTTCAGACAGTATTTTTATAACTTCTTAGATTCTTATTAAAACAATGAATTTGTGGCATATTAAAGCAACAAATCTCTGCTGCAATTCCGTCTGATTAATCGGGAGATTAATGATACCGAGACATTTATCCGTTATATGAGATTTTCAGAGAGCGCTCATTTCATTGACAGATGGACTGATAAAAATGTTGAAATACGGCTAGGAATTTATTAGTAAAGACGACACAGCAGGATACCGATTTTTTTTCCACGCAATCAAGGTTCAATATCCAAGCGGGAGCTTAGTTGTAGCGATAAATGACAGTATAGATTGCCTTTGGCGCTGATTATTGACTGTGAGTTTTCGACGTTGCGCCAGAATGAAATTCTGCGAAAGGATCATGATGAATCCTCTTTGATAAGCGAGAATCGAATTACAATTTGCATGGCCAAATTACGCATACAAAAGGTCCTGCCAAGTTTAGACAGCTAATACTCTCCGAAGGATCTCGCGAAAGTATCACGCCGTCCCGATCTCTGTTTCAAGTTATCTTGATTTAAATCATCATTATTTGTCTCCCACGTGAACGCGTAATCGATCCAAATTAATTTGTTATACACAGCAGTAGTCTTATGCGAGTCACTTCGATTACGACGCGTTGCTATTGAAAGGATTATTAGGATTTAATTTTAGATCTGATTTCATTTGCCTCAATTACATTGTCCTCTTTTCCATTTTTTTTTTTCAAAGAAAAATAGGATAGAATTATCATATACATTTATCGATTTTATTACGAGGATAATAACAGTTTTTATATTAATAGCAGATTTTATATTGATGCTGGAACTATATTATTATACGCTCACGTAATACATGACGATATCCAAACGTGCATTATTCATTAGTCAAGTAAAGCTCAGCTAATTGGTCTGTACGGCGTACAGCGTCAACAACAGGTGTCATAAATTGTCGCATTTCTAAAATAGCTCTCGACTATTCTTTGGTTTATTATACGATTTTTAAAAGGCGGCTTAAACGTATTTTCTCTGTGCTTTTCTTCACGTTGGATCTTTTTGATTGCTGAGACATTTTAGTTAAGCAAGTAAATAGTGTTTATAATCCTAATAAATTCTGTTCAATCATGTAATAAATCTTTTATCTAAAACCGGTCGTGCATGGCAATATCGTGGCATCACATATTCAATTAAAGGATTTATTCGGATACAGACAGGTTGTTTATTACTTGGAAAACTAGAAAATCTGGAATTTTTTACTTAAAAAACTTAAAAAAAACTTAAAGATTTTTATATATGTATTATATAGTTATAAAAAATTCAAATATATTTTTATAATATATGAAAATAAATTTGATAGTTCCTTTCATTGTTTACAATTTTAAGTAATATATATATTTTAAATAATAAATATCAAATATGTCAAAATTACATTGATTTACAAGATTTCTGCTTCTCAACATTTAAATGATGATTCTTATGTATTTTATTATTTTCTGGAATAAAAGAAAAAAAATTGCAAATTGTTTGTAGAGTATTTTCAAAAACAAAATTTGAAGTTTCTCAAAATCTGTCAGTAATAGAAACTTTTTTATTCTTATATTCTTTTTCAACAGCTAAAAATATCTAAGAATCATCATCAAGTGTTGAGAAACAGAAATCTTGTAACATAGTGTAATCAATAATACAGAACTGACATACCTCCTTATTGGTTCAGTCATTGGGACATTTACTTCATAACCGACATAAAAAAAAACAATGGGCATTGGTTTCAGACTTGGGCCATCCGTAAACGAGACACGACATGAGTAAGATATAGCCTTCGTTACTTTCGAATCTGCTGCCGAGTGATGTATGTTCGGCAAGGATCGCAAGCGTACAGTGTCTCCGTTCTTTTTTGCCATTACTCTTCGTACATACGTATGTAACGTACGCCGGGGAATCGTTCGATGACTGATGGCGATTGTCCGGCACCAGGCGACGCGACCGTGATCTTGGTGGATAGCCTTGAACATGCGCGTCTCAGCATAATCCATTGAGTACATATACATTCACGTGCGCGTGTGTCTCAGGTAGAAAATAATTCCTCTTTTCCCTCGACCGATGTCACACTATATCTCTCGATTCCACCAATCGCGCTCGCCATGTAATTGTTAAGGATCGCTCATGTATCGCTGAGCAGCGATATGTAAATGGAATACACTACTGTTCATCGGGGGGCATGGGCGAAAATTCATACAATATGTTTGCTATAATTAATCGTTCCTCGTTGGATTCGTTCGGTTAAATTTACACAATATTAGATGCAGAATGAGAGAGAGAGAGAGAGAGAGAGAGAGAGAGTGCGCTTTGTATCTTTTTTCCTGATGGGTTCCGGTAGCCGCAGCGCGTAAAAATGATTTATGGTCCGTCGTATTTCGAGGCGCGCCTTTTTGCTATTTATGCGAATCTGCGGATTACGACGAGGCGTGTCGTAACGTTAATCCACGAGCGAATATTACCTCATGTCATTCGCGCTTCAAGGAAATTATCTTCTTACGTATGAGAACTAATTGCAGTCAAGAATCTCTTCGTGGATGGCTTCTCAGCTTTATTATCCAATATACAATATCGCCTTATCAATATTATACTTATTGAACATGTCACCTTGTTAAGTATTTTATGTTATACGAACTATTACATATATTTAATCATCATTATTTTACAATTGTACCAGTTATCCTTTATTACACAGTGTTGCACTGTTACGCCAATGTAATTACGCTGCTATCTCGAGTCGCTTTATCTGAGACATACAGATGAATCTCTAAATTGCACGTAGCTTCGCGTATCGACCTGTTCTCGCGGCATCGTCCATCATATCTCTTCGTGTAGCAACAGAAAAAAAATGTCTGTCCCTCGACACGAGGAAGGTCGACATTGCGAATCGTGATGTCCCGCTGATGCACGATTATGATAATACATGCACCTTTCTCCGTGTCCGCGTGATATCCGGACGCAAGATCGTGTAACGAAGTGTTTTGGCGTAAATTTATGTAGAAAAATTTTAAAAAAGATCTCATTAATATTATAAGGCCCTGACAAATCATTTGTTACGAGCTATGCAGGGCCCAAGCTATCTGTATCCACTAGAATCCAATTAATTTTAAGACATAATCCCAGTGGATACAGATAGCTTGGATCCTACATGGCTTGTAACAAATGATCGTCAGGGTTTTATAAGAAAATATTATCGTGTCTTATAAGAAAATCTTTTTTGTAAGGAAATTTTATTAGGTCTTTTTTTTCAATATATTACTATAATCCTATCTTTAATTAATCCTCTTTAACATCCTAGAAACGTTCAATGTTCGTTCAAGTCTTGCTTACATTTTTTAAATTATATACATTCTTACAATAATATCTAGTAGGACCCTGATTTGATAAGATATTCCTTATAGCATCCCTGTATTATCTTTATCAAGGCTAATAGCTTTATGATATTAATCTTAACAATTTCCTACACGAGAAGAGATCATGCTTTACATTCGCGGGAGCAAAGTCAATGATCTCTATCACGTGAATCTCCTTTCACGGAAGAAGAAGGAAATGAAAAGGATCAATATGCGGGTGCCTCTCGAGATCCCGCGGGATAAATCGCGCGCGGCAAAGATGAATTTTCATCTCGGCATCTCGGACGGTGGATGCGGAAATAACGCGTCAATTACGGCCCAAGGAGAGAGAGAGAGAAAGGGAGAAGGAAGGAGAAAAGGAGATGCAATATCTTAAATCACGAGCGTGTACATTAATTCCGGATAGTCGCAATTTATATGATTTATATTCAATCACCCGTGCCCTCGGGCGCTCGTACGTTACCGCGTGAATTTTTCGCGCGAAGCCCCGGTGCGGATTATTCAGCGGCTACTTACACGCGGGCACGATTCGTTAAGCTTTGCGAGGCAGTATCGGGTTGAAGCAGCAACGTAAGACGCGCGAAGGTGTGTTGTCTACTATATATTATCCATCTTATTTTACGGGTATAACAAGCGCACTATTCCTTTAAAAGAGTTTAAGGTGGGTGTATAGCCGAAGATGATGAAAAGCAATAACTGAAGAATGGGAAATTAATCACTCGTAAAAGTTCTCACCATTTATTTTAATGCAGTAATCAAGAAGTAATATATTTCTGAATATAACAATAATATTTGTATTAGTAATCTTTATTGTAATATGTCAAAACATCTTTGAAATAATATTATATGACACAAAAATATTATTCCATTAAATAATTTTAATATATTTACTTAAAAAAATGTACATTATCACGCAAAAGTTTGGAGCATTTCTAAATTAAAAAAAAATTCAATTAACTTTATTTATTAATATTGTAAACGTACCAAAATTTATATTATTTTAATCATTTTATTTCGACAGTATACGTTCAAAAAATTGATATTTAAGATAAAAAATTATATTTGTAAAGAATCATTTTTAAAAATTATAGAGTGCTCCCCAAATTTTTGAGCGATAATGTACGTATAAAAATATTATAATCCAATATTTAATTATTCAACATTTTTTACGTTAAAATCGGATTATTTAAAAAATGATAATATGTGTATATACACAAATAATAATATACTTTTAATGTCTTATATGAATTTAGTATTCAGTGAAAAATATTACACATCAAAATATTATATTTTTTAATTATCTAATATATTTTTTTTACATTTATTGATAAATCTTGATTATTTCAAGAGTGATAATACAAGTAATTATATATTTTTCACTTGTTCATATATTTTGCACTTGTTTTTTACACGATCGATATTCTCGCCTACAAAAATATGCTAATCTCTCTTCTCTCCGAAATCGCATCGACGCGATCGTATTTCGATTCAGGAAGCGTTTCGGGATGCGGTCGGCTACTTTTTACGAGTCTCGATTCGCTCGTCCGCGTTCCATTGTTGCCCCGAGATCTGCATACGATTTAATGGAACATCGAGGAGCTCCATTGTGCGTTCCTGAGGATCTTACGTAACGGCACGATGCACGATAATGTCTTCAACATATAACCGTACGCGTGTATTGATACGATGATACCGGAAGATTCCTCCAGGCAATAGACGCGTAATCGTCGTAATTCCTATTTCATCATCGCTATCATTTCTTCGGGAACTTCGCGCAAGAAAAATACATCATTGCCGATTGATTGTAAAATTCGCTCGAGAATCATGCGGCATAGAATTGTATGGATTTAATACCGGAAGATCCGTGATCGTACGCGACGCGAATAATTGAAAAACGGTCTTGCAAAATGGTTCCATCGTGAAGCTCTTATTGTTTCTTCTCGCGTAATCTCTTATGTATTCTCGGACTGCAACCGCAACTCCGAAAGTGCACTTACATCTCCCTCGTCGGAATCGATCCGCGAGCGATTTAATGGAACATCGGCATTATGCAATCGACCGACCGCGCTCGATACGATCTTCGATGTACGCGTAACCGCGTATTTGTGTATGTGTGTGTGTGTGTGTGTGTGTGTGTGTGTGTGTGTGTGTGTGTGTGTATGTCACTATCTGGATTAATCGCGCGCATGTTCGCGCCGCAAGTGATTTATGCGAAATGCGTCGAGGATGACCGTGACCCTCCGATGGATCGGCATGAGAGATCATGGTCCAGGAAGCGACGCGTCTTTCCTCGCTCGTCACCTGTGAATTTTGCCCAATCGCCTCCTGCATCATCATGCTATCAAATATACAACTATCAATCACGTGACTCTGCAATTATGAACGTTTAAGTGTTATGTATATGTAGCTTCCTCTAACATGAGTATAGGATAATTGAGAACTAGCAGATTTAATTACAAGCAGATTTATCAATAGTATACCTGAGTAGCAAAACTATCTTTACATGATGTATGTTCTCTGATAATACGTGAGAATGTGAAAGCTTTTATTTGATTATGTAAAAATATGTTTGTATTTCAATCGAGATATGCACATAAAGATGTTTGTATTAGTTTCAGTATGATACAATCTGTGATACAATCGCGATCATTAGAGTGTTTGAGTTTATTATTGAAAAAAGACTAAGTTTTTCTTTATATAATCGCTATATAAAACGACTTTTAACTTTAATTGTCAAGATCCATCTGATATAACATTATGCAGTAAAAGCCATTTTGTGTTTGTGAGACCGATCCTTGTTAAAATTTTTGTATTGAATTCTAATTTATTTGAGCGTTAATTTAACGTAGATAATGTGATTATGTTATTGTGAATATTTTGTGTTAAATTAATATTTAACATTTTTTTAGTATTAAAATAATACAATTTATGAGTAAATGAACAAATAACACAAATAATATAGTTTTTGCATATATAAACATAAATTTTAAAATAAATGAAGAAAAAAATGTGAATGTAACATGTTAATTTAACATATTATAAATGTTTACTGAAGTAATCTTAATCTACAATGTTATAAATCATGTTTAAATTTTGCTTTAATCTTACAATGGTTGCGTTCAGCAAAGCTGCTTTTTCTGCTGATCGCAATTGATTATTATTAATTGGATATTTTGTTTGTTTGAATGTTTGGTTGAACGACAGCTTGTAGTTATTAATTGGAGATTTAATTACATTACCATGCCATAACTCAAGAGAAAAGAATTTGAGTCGCAATATTCCTTTCATGTAATTCTTTTCGCGACTTATTGTCAATTGTATGTATTAAATATACTAATTATTTAACGGGATCTGTTAAACATATTTCGAACTCTGACTCTCAATCGGTCGATGATCGCTGTCGAGACGGTAATCCGTTACATAATTATCGCAGGACACTTTATTGCATACACATTATGCGTGTTCAATGACCGGACTCTCATCGCGGATCGTTGACGGAAACGGATGTATGCTTCATAAAACAAATCATTTGTACACAGACGTGACTGCATTATGATTCCACAGAAACTCTCGCCAGAGAAGATGCATCGAATCTCTTCTCAAATCATACAACTACGTTGTATAACTACGTACAACGATAATTAGATATTATCTCTTGCAATATTCGTTCATAATTAATTAATTTTTAACACCGTGTATGAATAAAAATATTTATCATTTAAACAATAATATGTTAGGATATTGCTATACTAATTATTCGTTGAAATAATAAAATCAAGCTAGGGAGTTGAGAGAAATCGTTTATAAATAATGAATATCACGAACATAGGCATCTCATTTAGGCTCCTTCACAGAATAAGCAACAATGATCTGCCTTTTTATGGTAATACGAGACTATGTTAAGGCAAGAATTGACAGGCAGTTGCCTAATACGCGTCATTGCGTACTATCGATCGATACCGAAGATAACTCTACGCGATCGCGATAGCTTGATCAAATTAATTTATGAAACAGCCGTTCTGTCATTCCTTCGGATGATTCCAGATTTATGACCAGCTGAAAGTAGGAAAATTATTAAAGCTCTTTTGATTGTACACAATATCAGTTAAAAGTATCAGTAAAAAAATCAGCTAACATCAGTAAAAAACTTTTTTTATTAAATAATTTGATTTATAATGATTTTATATAGTAAAATGATTTATATAGTAAAATGATGAACTCTATTTTGCTGAAGTTTTGAGTAAATAACTTTTAAATGAGTAAGTCGATTCAAATAAACTTTTGCATGAATATTTATTAGAATTTTATTAGTATGTATAAAAAAATTTCAAAATTTTATTTAATTTATAATGCTTATTAAATAAATACAAAATACGATTTTATATAA